>Ga0180433_10000015_pt1 | contig 285649 bp, 279 predicted proteins | sample SS_ome_8_FD_132980 | JGI IMG/M metagenome (GOLD analysis project Ga0180433, IMG submission 132980) | Hypersaline lake sediment archaeal communities from the Salton Sea, California, USA - SS_1_D_1 metaG | ecosystem: Environmental > Aquatic > Non-marine Saline and Alkaline > Hypersaline >...
TATAGATTATGTAATGAAGCATCTGCTCCATTTTTAAAATATTGACAACCACAATTAATAATTATATTAACTAATATAAAAAGATTGTTATCTTAAAAAATAATAATAAAATTATATTATTATACTATTTTTAGGCAGTGGCTTTTTTTAATTAAACATGTATTTAATCAATTTTTCATCCTAAAATATTGACTCCTCCCTCCAGTTTTTTATTAGCGAACAACAGTTAATTTTATAAGTCTACTAAATATATTAATATTGAAGGGGGTCATCTCTTTCTCCTTTGAAAAGAATTACCATTTTTGAGGCTTTCCTCCTCTTAAATAAACCCCCTTTTCCTTTCCTCAATTATACAGATTTTTTACATTTTGAGAATCTAACGGGAAAATTATTTATCTTATTATCAACAAAATAGAATATTCAGCAATATTATTCATGGGGTGGCACTTTGATAAAATATCAATGCATTAATTGCAAGAAAGTATTCTATATTAATTTGAAGTGTTGCCCTGATTGTGGAGGATTATTAAAGATAGAGATGGAATAAATAATGTCAATCTGGTTTCATTTTATATAACAGTTTAAAATATAATTACTTTTAAATCTATATAGATTATTCATTTTTTGAAAGGGCCTGAGAATTTTATCTACCATTAAGCTTAAGATTGAATCTCATTTGAGGCTCCTCTGTGTCAAAAAGGCCCTTTTTTTCCTTATTATTGGAATATTTTATTAACAAAGATGTTATATGAATGCTGGGAGAAACATGATTTGTATTTCCTGCAAGAAGGAAACAGACAAAGGCCAAGTTATCCAGGATGATAATAAACTTGAGTTTATGTGCGATGAGTGTATCAAAACCTATCGGAAATTTGGATGCGATTATTAATTAAAAATATTATTTAATAGGATGGTTTTATTTATCTGTCAGTAAATATTAAATATTATTAGATAAGTTTGTATATTAGTTAATGGAATTTATGATAGTAAACGGAAGAGAGATTAACGAATTGCATTATATTTTACCAATTAATAATATTAAATCAATTCTTAATTTGGGATTATTATCTCATAATCGTGCTGCAAACGTTAATCATACCTCAATTGCTTCGGAGATAATTCAACTTAGAAGATTTAAAAAAATTCCAAATGGTTCTTATTTGCATGATTATGTAAATTTCTATTTTCATGCAAGAAATCCAATGATGTATAGTTTGGAAAGCAAATCGGGAATATGTGTACTTAAGATGTCGGAAGATATTTTATCCATTCCTAATATTATTTTATCTGATAGAAATGCAGCTTGCGACTTTGCAAAATTTTATCCTATTTCTGAAATTGATAAATTAAATTTTGATTTAATTTATGCAAGAGATTGGAGATACCCTGGAAATTTTACTGAGTATATTCGTAGGAAGACTTCCAAATGTGCTGAAGTGCTTGTTAGAGATAGAGTAGATTCGAAGTTAATTAATGGGGCTTATGTAAAAAACGAAACTGCCCAAAAAAATCTAACAAATAATGGATTTGATAAAGAGATAATTATAAATGATGATATTTTTTTCGGATGATATAGAATGATAAAAGTATATATTGGAAATATATTTGATTCAAAAACAAAGACCCTTGTTAATACAGTTAATTGCGTTGGAGTTATGGGCAAAGGAATAGCAAAAGAATTTAAAATGAAATATCCAGATATGTACAAGCAATATTCAATGAAATGTAAAAGAGGTGAAGTTAAACCAGGTGAACCATTTATTTATACTGATTTAAAAGGAACAAGAATAATAAATTTTCCGACAAAGGATCACTGGAAAAATAATACTAATTTAGATGATATAATAAAAGGTCTTGATATATTTATTAAGAAATATAAGGATTGGAGTGTCAAATCAATTGCATTTCCTCCATTGGGTTGTGGAAGCGGTGGATTGGATTGGGAATATGTTGGCCCTATTATGTATAATAAACTCAAAAACTTGGATATTGATATAGAGTTATATGCTCCATATGGTACTAAAAAAGAGCAAATAACAGAGGAATATTTATCCAGACCTATAAACCTCGAAGATATAAAAAGAAAAATGAGAGCAAAGGTCAAACCAGAATGGATTGTTTTGCTAAAAGTAATTGAAAATTTGAAAGAAAAACCTTATGCAAATCCTGTTGGAAGGACTATTTTTCAAAAAATATGTTTTATAGCAGAACAATTACATCTTGCTGATTTTAATTTTAAGAAGGGATCTTATGGTCCTTTTTCCAATGAAATACTGTCTACTTTATCAACTTTAGCAAATAATAATATAATATTTGAAAAGCAAATTGGGAAAATGATTTCTTTAAGGCTTGGTACTGAATACGAAGAATACAAGAAAAGATATAGGGAAGAAATTCTTAAAAATCAAGATAAAATAGAGAAAATTACTGATCTATTCCAACGTATCAAATCTACAGACCAAGCTGAAGAAGTAGCTACAGTTTTGTGGATCGAAAGAGAATTAAAAAATAACAACAAAGATGCTATCATCAGTGATACAGATATAATTAAGGAGATAATTGCATGGAAATCAAAATGGGGAAATGATGAAAAAATGAAAAATATTTACAATGCAATTATAAATCTAAATATGTTAAATTGGACAGATATTAAAATCGAAAACCAAAAATTGAAAGAATATATTAAATGTTCAATATAATAAACTCTTAATTATGAATTAGTATGTAAGTAAAGATACTAAAACCTATCATATTGATTCATAAGAGTCTCTTTTTTTAATCCTGTGAGAGAAAAAAACTCAGCTGTATTATTAAGTTGTATCATTTCATGAATAAGAACAGTAATATTATAGGCAATAATCTTGCATAACATTTCATTAATCTGTGCAGTATTGTTTTTAGACTTTATTGTTTCACCAAATTTCTTTTTAATAGCAGAAAAAGTACTTTCAACATTGCTACGTTTATGATAATGCTTAAGGAAATCGTCTTTGTGGAGTTGAAAATAATGGTATGCTCTACTCCAAAGTTTTGAACCACGGGATCTACTACGTGAGTTCTTTTTAAATGGGATATATGCAGTTCCACCATATTGACCAACAATCTCAAGATTCCTACGTGACAAATATGCCATATCAGCCGATACTTCTTCAATTGCAAAACGTTTGGCTGTATTGCGAATTAGTTTCTTGAACTGAGGGCTGTCTGCACCATATTCTTTTGTAATTATGACATCAGTAACTATGTTTGTATTCACTCCAGTGCAGATATGGACTTTAAGCCATTTTCTTTCTTTTTTTACATGGTGTTTGTCTTCATGGTATACACCAAAACAGGAGCAACGAAAACCACTGCTGTCCACTGCAAAACAAGTTTCTATATCTGCAACTGGTTCTGCTGATAAATGAACAAGCTCATAAAGAATTGGTGTCAATTTTTTATCCAACAATGTTCTGGAAATGGCATTGTAATGAATGTTTTTATTCACATGATTTAACTGTAGGGCATCATGAAATAAATGCTGGGATCTTCTACTACTTAGTTGTCCGTAGGTCTTTAAAATACAACAGTAGAGTAAATCTCTTAGATTGTGATGTGGTCTTCCTGGGCCTGTTTTTTGTTCAGGTTCTTCTATTAATGAAACTAATTGATATAAGAAATTATCAAAAAGGTCCATCTCCATACTTTGAGCAAGATTATAATCAGCCCAATACTGATTATAGTCAACTTTGATTGTTGGTTTATTTTCTATTGTTCCGTTGTTTTCTGATGGATAAAGGTATAGATACAGAGCGATAATATGTTTACATGGTCTGATATGACCGTTTTTAATAAAATCAGGGCAATTACAATTCCATTCATCTGTACTAATATCAATTTTATAAGAACCAATCCCTGTTTGGGATTGAATAAGATAAAGACCCATTCCAACTTTTTGTATGGAATTTTCTCTTGCTAAAATAAGTTTAGCTTTTTGTAATCTAATTTTTTCAGAATGGGCAATATATTTTTCAGTCTTCTTTTTCATGCATTGGTCACCAATATCTATAATATATTATGTATTATATAAATTTATTGGTAAATTATATTACTAATAATATTACTAATAATAATACTTATTATATTACAATAAAATAGATAAATTTATTTACTAATAATATATATTAGATATGATGTCAAGAGGGGCAAATGCAGATGAAAGCATTTTGAATTATGCTACAGATAATAAAAAATCAATGAAAACAACTATTCCTATTTTTATTGTTAGACAATTCAATCTTGATAAAGGTGATAAATTAAAATGGGCCATATCTGGGGATGCAAAAGGTGAGTTTCTAAGAGTAATACCAATTTATAATAAACATAAGAGGGGCAGGAATAAGTAATGAGTGAAGAATTGATACGAAAAAATTTAACAAAAAATGGAAAAAAAATGGGGCTCTATGAATTTTACCCAATAGGTGATACAAATTTAAAAACCCTGAGAAAATATGAAATTGTTCCAAATATCGATTATGGGAAAAATGAGTTAAAAAAACCTGATGCTTTGCTTGTTGATAGAAGGGATAAAACAAACATTCATGTTATTGTTGCTATTGAATATAAAAAACCTTCCGAATTTAATACTGTCCAAAAAAAGGAGAAAGCAATTAAACAATGTTATGAATATTATTGCAATCCATTAAAATCAAAAATTGGAATTGTAACGGACAAAGATGAATGGTTTTGGTTCAACCCACAGTTAAAAGATAAAAATTGGGATTATATTCTAAACGAAGATGATTACCCGATCCAAATCCCATTTACTTTTGAAAGTAAAGCAGATGAAAATGAATTATTAAAATTAATTTCAAAAATATTAGATAGTATTAATGATGAAAATTCGGTTCTTATAAAAGAGGAAACACAAAATCCATCTAATTTAGCAGATAGAGTTTGGCAATCAATATGGTTAGCAAGTGGCGAAAATCCAGATATATGTCTTGCAACGTTTGTTGAAATTTTTATTTTTAAATATCTAAGTGATCTTGGAATTTTAACTATAAATGTAAGTGGTGCAAGAGTAGATTTTGGTGAAGTAAAAAATAAAGATAGTAATTCTTTAAAATATTATTTTGAATATGTACGACCCCACATTAAAAACATGTTTCCCCCAGATAAAAAGGATAATACTTCCATAATCAATGGGATAGTTCTTAATCCCGAAATAGAAGAACACAATATTATTTTTCATAATATTTTAAATGAATTTGATAAATTTGGAACATTAAAAAATATCGATCCTTCTTTTAAATCAAGACTATATGAAAGATTTTTGAAAAAAAGTATTAGCCAAAAAAATTGGGGACAATATTTCACTCCAAGAAATATCATTAAAGCTATTGTACAAATGAGTGAAATTGAAAAGCTACCTAAAGGGAGTAAAATTTATGATCCTGCATGTGGTGTTGGAGGTTTCATTTTAGAACCAATTTTGACAAAAAGACGTGGTGATTTCTATATTGATAAAAATGGTGATTTGAAAAACAAACTCAATTACATTGGTCATGACAGAGATTTAAAAACAATTATTCTTGGAAAAGCAAATATGTTAATTCATCTATCAGAGTTATTGCGTGAAAATCCAGCCATTACATCTCAATTTGCAAATCTGTTTAATTCGACATTTCACTCATTACATAAATCGGTTCTTGGATCTTTAAATTCTATCAATTTGGATTATTATGATTTGACGATGACCAATCCACCTTATGTTACAAGTGGTAGCAGTACACAAAAAGATGTAATTAAAGAAAATGGAAGACTCAAGAATTTTTACAAAATTAATGCAATTGGTGTTGAAGGATTGTTTATTGAAAAAATTATTAGAGAATTAAAACCTGACAGAGATGCATTCATTGTAATTCCTGATGGGATTCTTAATAGATTAAATGATAAAAAGTTAAGGAAATTTATTAAAGATAAATGTATTATAAATGGAATAATTTCCTTACCAATTAATTCTTTTTATACTTCAACTAAAAAAACATATGTTTTAGCTATTACAAAAAAAGCCAATATACTTCCGCAGATAGGACCAGTATTTACATATCTTGTTTCAAATATCGGAGAAACTTTAGATGCAAAACGATTCGAATGTGAAAATGATTTGCCGCAAATGGTTAAATTATATAAATATTTTTTAATTGATAGAAAAAATTTCAAAACCGATGATCCAAAGTGCAAAATTCAATCTATTAGTAAATTTGATCCTTCTGAACATTGGTCAGTTGATAGATGGTGGAGTGAAGAAGAAAAGATTGCTTTAGGTCTTAAAGAAGAACAAATTGTACTTACAATTGATGAGTTTCAAGAACAATTACAAGATTTTAAAACTGAACTACAAGATATTATTGATAAAATTGAAGTGCTGAAAAAATGAAGGAATTTAAAGAAATATCCTTAGCTGATAAAAAATATTTTGAATTATTTATAGGAAAAAGAATCTTAAAAAAAGAAATATGGAAAAAAGAAAAGGAACATGAAATTCCATTGTATAGCGCTAATATATTTGTACCATTTGGATTTGTTAAAAAATCAAATATTGAGGATTTTAATAATGATTTTGTGTTATGGGGAATTGATGGAAATTTTGATTTTAATTTAATAAAAAAAGGAAATAAATTTGCAACTACCGATCATTGTGGAACCATTAGAATTAAAGATGAGAATCTTGTACCTGAGTTTATAGTATATTCCCTTTATCTAATTAAAAATAAACATGGATTGGATAGAAGTTTACGTTCCTCTCTGGAGAATATGAAGAAGAAAATTAGATTAAAAATTCCAATTGTAAAATATGATTCCAAACAGGATAAGTTTATTTTTGATAAAGTATATCAACTTGAAATTGCGAAGAAATTCAATCTATTAAAGGATATAAATGAAAAAATATCCACTCTAAAACAATCATTATCAAGTAAAGTCACTTATGATTTTGAAAAAATCAAAACAAGGAAAGTTACCGTAGAAGAGTTATTTGATATGCCGCCTACAAATTCAGGTATAACACGGAAATTTTGTTTGATTCATAAAGGTAATATTCCTGTCTATGGTTGTTCAAAAGATGGAACAAGTACCTTGGGATTTATTAAAGATAATCTCAAGAATGTTAGATATTATAGTAATTGTATTAGTTATAATAGGAATGGATCTGTTGGATATTTTTTTTATAGGCAAGAAAAATTTTCCACCAATGAAGATCATAGAGTTTTAAAATTAAAAGATAAATATGAAGACAAAATTGATTTGGAATATATGAAATATCTCCTTGAAATCGTTATAAGGGAACTTGGTTATGAATTTTCCAATAAGCTTGGGAAGGAAAAAATACGAAACATATATATCCCAATACCTATAAAGGACAATACCAATTTTGATTTAACAAAACAGAAAGAAATGAGAGATAAATTAAAAGATATGAAGAATATTAAATCGGATTTGGAAACAAGATTAAGTGAATTAAATGCCTATTGTTTAAATGTCGATTTATTAGGTTAAAACTTATTGTTTTTTTGTTAAATATGGCATACCCGAACCTTTATTTTCATCAGTTTTAAGCAATCTGTAACCATTTGGAATATCACAAGGCACTCCACTTTTAGGTTTTCCCTTTGCAAAAAAATATATCGTTTGTTTTCTCCCTCCTTTTAGAGTTACCTCTGTTTTATATAGAGTCCATTCTTTATAAGTATAAACCATTTAACACCTCTAATTCAATATCATTACGACTATAGTTTAAATTTTTGCTTTTATTTCTTCCATCAGTCCAGCTATCTGTAAAACTTCTTTTAGATTTTTTAGGTTGTCGTATGCTTCATTGACCTTATCAACTGTTAAATAAGAAACTGATCTTTTAAAATTGGGATCTAATGCATCTATTTCGTTTCTAAATTTATCTAATTGTTCTTCAGTAGAAACAATTACTAATTTTTGCATTGATGGATCAGCTTGCTTTGCTTTTTGTAAGTTTAGAATGGCAGAATCTCTACTACCTGCTCTCTGCACTTCAAAAGCATATGCGATTCTACCAAGATTGGCTATTTTTGTACTCCATCTTACGTCTACACGTGCACCTGGACCTGCTTGGTATTCTTTATCGACATCAAATCCTAATCCATCGCCTATTTCAAGTAATAAACCTATCATTTCATTATGGTTAAAATCTTTTATTTTCTCCTCTTTCTTTTTTGTAATAATACTTTGTTCATACAAATAATATAAAAAATAATCCAGTTCAAGGAAATCTTCTATGTCCTGATTTATGTTTCTGAGATTCTTTCTAATTTCAATTAAGACATTACAGAATTTTTCATATTCTTTACCAGTAATATTCTTTTTATCAAGCGGTAGTATTTCACTATAAGATAAACTCTTTAGACCGCATCTTGCTTTTTCATTCCAAATGCCACATCGTTCTGGGTACATACAAGTTAATATTTCAGATGCACTTGCAGGTCCCATCATATGAATGTCTTTTATTAAATGATTAAAAGCCTCAGCTATACTTTTGCTTCCATAAAACGCATTTTTTAATCTATTTCTAAGTGCTATGACACTATCTTTTAAAATCTGATTTACAACATAATCCTTGTTTCCCCACATCTCAAATGACCAAAGTGATCTTACTATTTCTCTGACATCACCTTCATTGAGATTTGAAATATTGTTTTGTGAAAATTTCTTCTGGAAAAACTCTCTTTTTTGTCTTCGCTCAGCGATAAATTCTTTAGTCTCAGTTTTTTTAAAATCTTTAATTATTTTTGATAAATCTTTACTTGATATTGGCATTTCTTACCTCCCCTTGTTTTAATTTAAAGGTCTCCCCAAAGACTCCTGTTGCCATAGTCTTCTGCACTGATTGGTGACCAATGCATATAGGGGAGACCACAGAATCTAATGATTAAGTGTTATAAAGTTTTTATCTATGTTGGATATTTTCCCCTCTTATTTGTTTCCTAAAATCATCTCTTAACTGATTTAATAATTTATCATATTGAGCTTTTAAATTTTCATTATTCTGAATTAAAGTATTAATTTGATAATCATCAATATCCTCAATATTTTGTTGTCGCAATTCAATTAACCTTTTCTTCCCAAAATCATATTTTTTAAGTGCATTTAGAATTTCCATTAATTCATCATAGTGCTTCTCTTCTAATAGTAAATAATTTTTCTCTATTTCATCAGATGTTTTTCTTAATTGATTAGAAAAGCTTTGTAAATTCCCTCTATTAGCTATATTCCATAAAGCATCCCCTGATTTTTTTAACTCATGTAAAGAATGCCAAAGCTTATTATATAAAGAAAATTGCTCACCAGTATATCTAAGTAGAATTGACCTACTGATTTCTAATTGATTTTTAAATTGTTCTGATTGCCTGTCTGCCCAAATCTGACCTATCCATTTTGATACTGCAATAATAATTGCTGCTGCTCCACCCATTGACGCTAAAAAAGCTAATAATATTGAAACAATTTCATTAAATTCCATTTTTTCTCCTCATGTATGTATTATTCTGACGGATATATTGCTTCTCTAACAAAGGTCAACATATAACCAATAAGTAGTCCAAAAAGAAAGGTAAGTGCTGATCCGTCTATTTTGTTATATATATAGTAAGTATGGTTGCAACTATAACTATAAGAGAAATCAAAATCATCAATATGATTGCCATATTAAAACTAAATTTAATATCGCTTTTCTTATGTCTTAAAAACTGATTAGATACATTTTCAATTGTAGTATTTAATTTGTCAATTAAATTTGAAAGTGGCTTTTCATGTTCTGCAAGAATTTCCAAAATATGTTTCTGGATTGGTTTTTTCTTATTTTCAACCATATAATCTCCCATTCAATTAATTATATTTTTTTGTCATTATAATTGAATCTCATTAAATCATAATCAAGAAACATGTCCTCAGCTTTAAGTCCACTGTTGATTGATTCTTTAATACAATTATGACATTCTCTTTGTTCTTTTTTTGTATTAAAATAAGTTAGTTCAAAATTAATGCTTTTATTACAGTTTTCGCATTCTATATAATATACTTCATGATAATCATTCTTTAATCTTTCAAGAGCGCTTCTATCAAATCCCCAAGAGATTGCCAATTTATCCGCTTCATCTTCAATCTCTTGAGGAATCTTATCAAAAATAAATCCATGATGACCTTTTATATAATGTGCAATCTCATGAGCAATTACTGCTTGAATTTCATCATCTTTTTTATCATTAAGACCGATTGAATTGATAAAAACATAATGACGATCTCCATTAAAATCTCTTTCAAATTTCATATATTTTCCATAAACACCTACCATATCAAAATTTACTTCTTTTATCACTTTTTCAACGATTTCGTTTGGCAATTTACAAAGGGTTTGAATTATTTGTTCATATATTTTATCGTCATTTTTATTACTGGGTTCTGATATTTTTAATCTTAAATCACTTTTAATTTCGTCATAAGCTCTTGGAATAATATAACCTCCCTTGAATATGAATTTTGAATTAATAACACAATATTTAACATTATGGTAAAATACAAGTAATTTAGTGGTAAAATTGTATTATTCAGACATGTAAAAAGGAGGGGGCTTCCAATAGAAAATCTGTGGTGAGCAGATAGGTTAATTCTATTTTATCTGGTTGCCCCCATGACAAAAAAATTGGTGAAAAAATTTTTATACTATGAATGATAAATATTTCTGTCGGTGAGTAGATAGGTAAAAAGCTAATAGTTATACCAATTACTGCAATACTATTGGTAATTGCTTTGCCTTCACTAATGATGTCATTTTCTGAAATGACAGATGCAGCACAAGACGGTGATGTCGATAGACTATCGGATGAGATGGTTGATCTTACAGTTGATGAAGTAAAAAATGAATTAACTGCACCAGTATTGGCATTAGTGTTTGGGGCAATAGCTTTTATCGGTGGTTTGTTTGGGTATAAAATAGTATTCAAATAAAGGGGAAAATTAGCAATCCCATCATTACAAAATCGTAATGAATTTTCCTGATAGAGTATTCTTTCACGATTCATTTTTAAGTCAAATCTCCTAATTTTAGGTCAAAATTGAATTTTAGGGCAAAGCCAAAATAATAGCAAATTATTTATATAAGTTCTCATATGAGTAATATATAGGAATGTAAATATGCCTGGATATGGACATGGTCATGGAGGACGACGTGGTAGATGTCGCGGAAGACGTTGGATTGAACATCTACCTGTAGAAACCCAATTTAGACCAAATGGTGTACCGCAAAATGCACAGAACTTAGTTACATTAACAATTGAGGAACTTGAAGCACTTAGATTAGTAGATCTTGAGGATTTAACACAGGAGGAAGCAGCAGGTATGATGGGCGTATCTAGAAAAACGCTTTGGAATGATTTACAGCGAGCAAGAAAAAAAGTAGTTCATGCTCTTGTAAATGGTTATGCAATCCGTATCCATGGAGGAGATTACATTCTAAGATAAAAAAGGAGGTGAAAAAGAATATGCCAGGCGGAGATAGAACAGGACCCTTAGGCTATGGACCTAGAACAGGTAGAGGCGCAGGTTATTGTTCAGGATACTCAACCCCAGGTTACATGAATCCCTATGTCCCAAGACTTGGAAGAGGTTTTGGTAGAGGATGGGGCAGAGGATTTGGTAGAGGTTTTTGGGGTCGAGGACGAGGTTTTTGGCGCAGAGGTTACTATCCTGAGCCATATTATGAACCTGAACCGTATTATTCACCGGTTGCTCAACTAAGCCAAGCCGACCAAATAAAAGAGGAAAAAACCTATTTAGAAAACCTAGTTAAGGACCTTGAAGAAGAAATAAAGGCAATCAAAGATAGATTGACTGAGCTATCTAAAGAGAAAAAAGAATCACCTTAAATAAAATTTAAAAGGGGGTTTCTTTTCTCTTGTTTCTTTGATTAATAATTAAATATAACATATGAAGGTTAAAAAATGGAAAAAAAAGCATTTGACGATTCAAAATTAAAAAAAAGTTTGAGTAATATAGATCATAAAATAGTTGTATTAAGTGGAAAAGGCGGAGTTGGAAAAAGTACAGTTTCAGCAAATCTGGCACTTTCTTTAGCCGAAAAGGGTAATGAAGTTGGAGTATTAGACAGCGATATACACGGTCCGAGCATTCCAAAAATATTGGGAGTGGATACAAAAAAACCAGCAATGAGTCAACAAGGAATAATTCCAGTACCTGCGCTTACAAATTTAAAAGTCATGTCTATGGCTTTTCTTTTACAGGATACTGATTCAGCGGTTATTTGGAGGGGGCCTTTAAAAATGGCTGCAATTAGACAATTTATTGGAGATGTAAACTGGGGTAAACTGGATTATTTAATAATTGACCTCCCACCAGGAACTGGGGATGAGCCTTTGAGCATAGCTCAACTTATACCAGATTGCGATGGTGCAGTTGTTGTTACAACCCCTCAAGATGTTGCCTTGATTAGTGTTAGAAAATCTATAAACTTTGTTAAAAAGATGAACATGCCAGTAATTGGAGTTGTAGAAAATATGAGTGGATTTAAATGCCCTCATTGTGGAAAAAATATTGATATATTTAAAACAGGCGGGGGTCAAAAAACTTCAATAGATTTGAATGTTCCTTATCTGGGTAAAATTCCGATTGACCCAAAAATTGTTGACAGTGGAGATTTGGGACAACATTATATTATCAAAGATAAAAAATCAGTAACTGCAAAATCATTTGAAGAAATTGTGAATAATATTGAAAAAAATATTAAAAAAGTGGAGGTGAAATAGATTTATGCCACGTGGAGATGGTACAGGGCCACAAGGTCAAGGTGGCGGTTATGGTAGGGGCCGAGGCAGAGGCCGTGGACTAGGTGGTGGTTTTGCCCAAGGTCCCGGAGGAGATTGCTTATGTCCTAATTGTGGACATAGGGAAGAACATCAGCTTGGGGTTCCTTGTTATAATAAAAAATGTCCAAAGTGTGGTGCTCCATTGACTAGGGGCTAGATTTATATAAAATAATTGTCTAATTTGAAAAAATTTTTTGGAGGTGTATAATAGATGAAAATTGGAATATCGGCAACTGATAAAAATATAAATGCACAAGTAGACCAAAGATTTGGAAGATGTAAATATTTCCTAATAATGGATACTGAATCCATGGAATTCGAGGTTATATCAAATGAAAGTGCTATGGCTAGTGGTGGAGCTGGAATTCAAGCTGCACAAACTATAGCAAAAGCGGGTGTAGAGTCTGTAATAACTGGAAATATGGGCCCTAATGCCTATCAAACCTTGTCTGCAGCGGGAATAGAAGTATTTACTGGGGCAAATGGAACAATAAAGGAGGCAGTCGAACAATATAAAAAAGGAACCCTTAAAAAAACTCAATCCCCAAATGTGAACAGTCATTTTGGAATGGGAGCTGGTCAAAGAGGTGGAAGATAATGAAAGTATGTATACCAACTATGGGTGAAAAAGGACTAGACAATCTTGTGGGAGAACATTTTGGCAGAGTACCAACATACACTATTGTTGATCTCGAAACACAAGATGTGAAAGTTATTCCAAATACAAGTGAACATATGGGGGGTCAGGGATATCCTCCAACAATAATGGCAAATGAGGGAGTTGATGCAATGTTATGCAGAGGACTAGGGAGACGAGCTATTAGTATGTTTGACGAATTAGGTATAGAGGTTTATATAGGAGCAACAGGTACCGTAAAGGATACAATTGATGCATTTAAACAGGGAAGGTTACAAAAAGCAGGTGCGGGTGATGCCTGTGGACAACATGCCTTTAGAGATAGGCACCACAATATTTAGGATTGTAAATATTTTTATTACGTGAAATAGATGAAAACATACTTTGATTGTATTCCTTGCTTTTTAAAACAATCATTAGAAGCTGCACGTATGGCAACTGATGATGTTAATGTTCATTCTAATGTTTTAAAAGAGGTGATGAATCACCTACAAACCATATCCTTTAGTAATTCTCCTCCAGAAATATCAAGAGAAGTTCACCAAATAATAAAACAGCTAACACATTCTGAAGATCCTTATTTAAAAGTAAAAAACCAGTCAAATCTCATGGCAAAAAAAATGCTTCCTAAACTTAAAAAAAAGGTAAATGAAGCAGATGATTCTCTCTTAATGTCTATTAAACTCGCAATTGCTGGAAATGTAATTGACTTTGGTACAAGTAATAGATTCAATGTTGAAGATATTGTAAAAAATGTAATGAAAAAAGACTTTGTTGATCAAGGATATAAAGAATTTAAAAAAACACTTGGACATTCAAATAATATCCTATATTTAGCAGATAATAGTGGAGAAATTTTCTTTGATAAAATATTAATTGAGGAATTTGAAAAACTTGGGAAAAAGGTTATATTTGTTGTTAAGTCAAATCCTATTATAAATGATGCAAATCTAGAAGATGCAAAATTTGCAGGAATTGACAAAATCGCAACAGTTATTGCAGGTGACAAGGGGCAAAAGATCTCAGCACCCGGAATGTTGATGCCTTATGTTTCAAATGAATTTTTAGAGCTTTTTAAAACTTCTGACATGGTAATTTCAAAAGGCCAGGGGAATTATGAATGTTTAAGTAACACTGATCGAAAAATTTTCTTTCTATTAATGATAAAGTGTCCTTTGGTTGCCAAAGACATTGGAATTGATGTGGGTAAGTTAGTATTGAAGGTGAAAAATTGATAATATCTGTAGCTAGTGGAAAAGGAGGAACTGGAAAAACTACAGTAGCAACAAATCTTGCATTAAGTATAGAAAATGCTCAATTTATTGATTGTGATGTAGAAGAGCCAAATGCAAATGTATTCTTGAAGGCAAAAATAAAGGATTCTAAAAATGTTTTAGTTATAGTACCTGATGTTGATAAAAATAAGTGTGACTATTGTGGAAAATGCTCAGAGTTTTGTATGTATAATGCAATAGCGGTTGTACCATCAAACGTACTTGTTTTTCCAGATTTATGTCACTCTTGTAAAGGATGTGAACTAGTATGTCCACGAGATGCAATTAATTGGCAAAAAAGATCTGTAGGAAAGATTGAACATGGGCAAAAAAATGGTATAGATTTCTACCATGGTTTGTTAAACATTGGAGAAATAATGGCCATACCTGTTATTAAGGCACTTAAAAAATTAGTAGATCCTGCAAAAGATGTAATACTCGATGCTCCCCCAGGTACCTCATGTCCTGTTATCGAAACAATAGGCGGATCTGATTATTGTGTTTTAGTTACTGAACCAACAGCTTTTGGTTTGCATGATTTGAAACTTGCAGTTGAGGTTGTAAAAAGATTATCAATTTCTTTTGGTGTTATTATTAATTGTGACGGTATTGGAGACAATAGAGTAGATGATTTCTGCAATGAACAAAAAATTCCAATTTTATTAAAGATCCCTCACAGTATGGAGATTGCACAGTTGTATTCAAAGGGCATACCATTTATCGATGGAATACCAGAATGGGACAAAAAATTCAAGGATTTATACAAAACGATTAAAAAGGAGAAAGGTAAATGAAGCAACTTACAGTAATCAGTGGAAAAGGGGGCACCGGAAAAACTTCAATAACCGCTGCTTTTGCATCTCTAGCCAAAAATGCAGTTTTTGCCGATTGTGATGTTGATGCTGCTGATTTGCATCTTATTTTGAAGCCTAAAATCATAAAAACAATGCAATTTCATGGACTTAAGCGAGCAGTTGTTGATAAGGATACATGTATTGATTGTAAAAAATGCTATGATCATTGTGTTTTTGGTGCAATTGATGAAGGAATAAACATAATTACCGAATCTTGTGAAGGTTGTGGAGTATGTGAATATGTATGCCCTGTTGATGCTATTCAAATGGTTGATAGAGATTCAGGTTATGCTTATCTTTCAGAAACCCGTTTTGGCCCAATGGCCCATGCTGCTTTAAATACCGCAGAAGAGGCATCAGGTAAACTTGTTACGGTAGTTAGAAATAATGCAATTGAACTTGCAGAAAATAATAATAAAAATTTAATAATAATTGATGGCCCACCAGGGATTGGGTGCCCGGTTATTGCTTCAATTACAGATGTTGACTTGGTATTAATAGTTACTGAACCAACATTATCTGCAATTCATGATCTTGAAAGGATACTGGGTGTAGCAAAACATTTTGATGTTCCTGCAATTGTTTGTATAAATAAGTATGATATTAATATTGATAATACTCAAAATATCAAACAGTATTGTTTAAAGAATAATATTGAAATTGTTGGTGAACTCCCCTACGACGTAAATGTAACAAAAGCGATGATTAATGAAAAAACAATCGTTGAATTTTCAGATGATGATTTATCGAAAAAAATTAAGAAAATGTGGGGAGAAATAGAAGAGATTTTGATAAAATGAGTGGTAAAAATTTTGAAAATTTAATGAATGAAATAAGAAAAAAGATTGAAGGTGATGAAAAGAGAATTTACTCGCAAAAGGTAATAAACGAATATAAAAACCCTACAAATTTTGGTATTATTAAAAACCCAGATGCAAAGGCAGAAATAAAAGGTCCATGTGGCGATACTATGAAAATAACACTAAAATTAAAAGACGATTTAATAACAGATGCACGGTTCTGGACTGATGGGTGTGGTCCAACAGTATCATGTGGGAATATGTTAACTAAGATGATAAAAGATAAAAAAGTTGATGAAGCATTAGCTTTTAAAAAAAATAAATTAATTATAGCTTTGGATGGCCTTCCAAAGGAAAACCTACACTGTGCAAAATTAGCAACAGATACGTTGCATAAAGCTTTAAAGAAGAAATAGAGATAGTTGAATAATAAAAGAGGTAATAATAATGAAACACGTTCATCATTCAGAAGTTGAATTAGAGGTTCCAAAAGAAGAAGGAATTAAAGATGTTAAGTTAAGATGGCTTATATCAAAAAAGGATGGTGCAAAAAATTTTGCAATGCGCCTTTTTGAGGTTAAACCAGGAGGTTATACTCCTCTGCACCAACATGACTGGGAACATGAAGTATTTATCCTTGAAGGTAAAGGGGTTACTCGCAATAAAAATGATGAAGAGAGTTTTAAAAATGGAGATATTTTCTTTGTGCCACCGATGGAATGGCATCAATTTGTAAATACTGGAGAAGAGACATTAAAGTTCCTTTGTTTGATACCTTATAAAAAATAGAACTTGATGGTATGATTTTTCTTAGCATGTTTAAAAGAAAAAAGGAAGAAAATAATAAAAATAATTTATCTAAAAATGATTGGCCTGAAAGTGTTGTTATATTAAATGAGAAAAATTTTATTGAATTTATTGAAAAATATCCTTTTGCGATTGTAGATTTTTGGGCTGCATGGTGTGCTCCATGTAAAACTATGAATCCGCGCTTAAGATTACTTTCAAAAACATATAAGGGTAAAGTAGCATTTGGGAAAGTTGATTCTCAAAAACATGAAAAACTTGCCAAAAAATATAAAATCTATGGCATACCCAATTTGATTTTTTTTAAGAATGGTAAAAATATATTGAGTATTAACGGGGTAAGATCAATAGGTTCCTTAAAGGATACAATAGATGATTTATTAAAATGAAATTAATTATAAATATAGTAGAGGTAGATTAATTTATGAGATTAACTATTGTTTTTGATAACACAATTTTTAATAAAGATATTGGTTTAAAATCTGGTTGGGGCTTTTCCTGTCTTGTTGAAACAAAAACCGACACCATTTTATTTGATACAGGTGAAGACGGAAATGTTTTACTTAAAAATATGGAAATTCTTGAAATTAACCCTAAAAAAATTTCAAAAATTGTTATTTCTCATGAACATTATGATCACAATGGAGGGCTGGATTCACTTTTATCTATCTTAGATAAATCAGAAGTATATCGTGTAAAAAATTTTGAATCAACTAAAAATGTGCATTTCATATTTTCTGAAAAAAATAGGCAAATCACAGAAGATATTTACACAACAGGGAGACTTGAAGGCTCGGTTGATGAACAATCATTGATTCTACAGGGAAATAAAGGTTGGTATTTAATTGTTGGTTGTTCTCATCCTGGTGTTGGTAGAATATTTGATGTCGCAAAATTTTATGGTGATATCGTTGGAGTTATTGGAGGATTACACGGTTTTAATGACTATTCATTATTTGAGAATCTAGAATTAATATGCGCAACTCATTGTACTCAACATAAAAAAGAAATTTATAGATTATTTCCAAACACAACAATTGAGGGCGGTGTAGGTCAAATAATTGATATTTAATTTTTAAAAATGTGGAAAAATGAAATCTAAAGCCGAAAGTGAGATTAATCACATTAGACAACAAATAGAAAATTGTAAGAATTGTCCTTTGTGGAAAACTAGATTAAATCCTGTTGCTGGCGAGGGAATGGTAACTGCTAAGGTAATGTTAATTGGGGAAGCACCTGGAAAAAATGAAGATATACAAGGTCGTCCTTTTGTAGGACGTGCAGGAAAGCTCCTAGATGAATTAATACAGTCTATTTGTAAGGAAAGAAAAGAAATTTTTATAACGAATATTGTAAAATGTAGACCTCCAAAAAACCGTAATCCTTTAAAATCTGAAATTCAAACTTGCACACATTATCTTGATAAACAAATTGAGCTCATAAAACCTCAAATAATTGTCCCCTTAGGTAATTTTGCAACCTCGTATATTCTAAAAAAATTTAGTATTTCGGAAGGAAGAATTGGGACGATTCATGGTAGAACATATCAAATGAAAAATAATTCAACCGATTCAAACATAATCCCAATGTATCATCCAGCAGCAGCAATTTATAACCCAAACTTAAAAGAAACACTTGAAAAAGATTTTAAAAAAATTAGAAATTTACTCTATAATAAATAAAAAAAATCTGTTTTCTGTAGGTAAAATTTATAATGTATTTTAAACTATATAAGAAACGTGTGTTTAGCAATACCTGGAAAAATTGTTTCTATAGATAAAAAAAAGGAATATGCAACAATTGATTATGGAGATGGAACCAAACGTAAGGCAAATGTCTCTTTAATTGATGTAAAAATCGGTGATTATGTTCTTGTTCATGCTGGTTTTGCAATCCAATTATTAGATGAAAAAGAGGCTAATGAAACTCTTGATTTGTTCAGAGAGATGCTATCTTCTGAGGAGGAAACTTGATGTTTTCTCTGAAAGATAAAAATCTTGCTGATGAAATTGTCTCAAAAATAAAAAAGTATGATGTCAATCTTAAATTCATGCACGTTTGTGGAACACATCAAGACACACTTGTAAAACATGGTTTAGATGATTTATTGAATAAATGCGGTATTCATATAGGACAAGGCCCAGGTTGTCCTGTTTGTGTAACAACTCCGCGGGAAATCGAGGAAATTCTCCTTTTGGCAGAAAAAGGAAAAATTGTAGCAAGCTTTGGAGATATGGTAAATGTTCCAGGTGAGTCGCGCTCTTTACAAACTATGAAAACAGAGGGTTGTGATGTTCGCACTGTTTACAGTATAGAAGATGCTGTCGCAATTGCTCAAGAAAATATGGGTGAAGATGTTGTTTTTATGGCTGTTGGTTTTGAAACAACTGCACCTTCAACAGCCTTAGTTTTGCTAAAAGATCCACCAGAGAACTTTAGTGTATTATGCTGTCACAGAATAATTCCACCTGCATTAAAGGCAATATTGGACATGGGTGAAATAAAAATTGATGGTTTTATTGAACCAGGCCATGTTTCTACAATTATTGGTGTAGAACCTTATGAATTTATATCAAGTGACTATAATATTCCTCAAGTTATTGCTGGATTTGAGCCAATTGATCTATTAATGGCAGTTTGGATATTGGTTCAACAGATTATCCATAAAGAAAATAAAGTTGAAAATGAGTATTTTCGTGCTGTAAAAGCAACAGGAAATACTAAAGCAAAAAAAGCAATGAATGAAGTTTTTGATTTAACAGATGTAAAATGGAGAGGTTTTCCAGTCATTGCTGGTTCAGGATTAATTGTTAAAAATAAGTTTGATGCATTTGATGCCCGTAAGAAATATCAAGATGATCTTGAAGAATTAACCGGCAGAGAATTTAATGAACCTCCAGGATGCAGATGTGGAGATGTTTTAAGAGGGTTGATTTCATCTAAGCAATGTCCGTTGTTTGGAAATAAATGCAGACCTGATACACCCATTGGACCGTGTATGGTCAGCATTGAAGGTAGCTGTAATATAGAATATAGATATTCAAAATAATTAAAAATTAAATTATTTTTGCTCGAAGTTTAAATATAACCAAGGTAACAACTATTGATATTAGATAAGCATACAACGTTCCCCAAACAATACCATATAGCGGATATAAAAAATGAATAACTGTTGCATAAGTCATCACACTGGAAATACCAAGGATCATGGATTTTGCCATACCCGAAGCAAACTTTGGACCATGTTCATGTGAGGCAATTAACATAGTTGATGTCAAAATTGCTGGAAATACTGAGAATATACCGCTAATTACTGCACCAACATTTGATAGCATAACTGATATTGCAATTATTATTCCTGCAAGAATACCCCGGAATGCTATTTTTCTTGGAGTGTAGTGAACTTTTACATTACCAGTAGATGGTATTTTCTTATATTTTTCAAGAATTGTAAATGTAAAAATGAGAGATATGAAAAAGATGGTAATTGAAATGTAAATATTTATTAGATTGAAAATTACCAATATTGAGGAAAGAATTGTCCACGAAGCTATTGATAATATAAATGCTTGAATAGTCGACTTCTTAGCAAATATAGAGAAGAAAAACAAAAAAATCAGATTTACTCCTAATTCAGCAGGTACCACCGCTACAGATTGTGAGGCAAAATCAACACCTTTGTTTATTGCTATAAAAATAAAAGCTATTACAATTGTAGAAGGCAAAGTACCGAAAATTCCACCAGTTTTTGTTCCATATTTCTCAGCAATAAACATTATAATTATTACTATTAAAGCTGAAAGAAGAAATGGGATAATAGCCTGATATAAAAGGTCCACCATGAACTCAGAGGATATAATTGTCCTATAAAGTTTTTATCAACATTTAAGGTACTTTCGGAACTACTGGTTTCCAGTAGTTCCGAATGCAAAATTCTACGAAGGAATCATCATTTCTAAGGAGAGAATCCCGCTGAGAGTGTTGTTCTTTCCGCTGTTTTTTTGAACTGTTTTTACGAAGGAAACCAGTTTCATTGATAAAATCATCTAAACTTGCTTGTGATTTTCGATAACTTGAGAGAAATCCACCTGACTTTTTACGCACTATTGGAAACATTCTTTTTTCATCAAATTTAACGTAATTTTGTTTTTCACCATCATCTAAATTCACTCCAAAAACCTTGGTAATGCTTTTAAGTTCCTGATAGCTGATTATCTTTGAATGCTTCGTTTTCATCATAGAGCAAAGTGCAACCTTGTTTTTGTCATTAAGATAATATATTGCTTTTCCCTCAATTTGAGTGCGTTGAATCATAGGAAAAAAATGTCTTAATTTTCGAAGGGCAGCATTGGTATTGATGTTTGAATGGACATAGCCTTTGTTAAGCAATTGCTGGAGAATTTCAAGGGCTTTGCCTCTTATACATGGCTCACCGGGAGCGATGCTTGGAAGGTCTGTAGTATGACGGTAGACAATGGATTCAAGCAGCTTCATTTCTTTAGCAACTCGGTATTTGGATTTTCCTTTGAGGACTTCTTCTCTTATTTTTTGAATTGTTTCTTTAGGTAATGGTTTTGTCATCATTTCAAACTTAAATAACTTATATATAAATGCGTTGAAAATGATGTTATTTTGTAAATAAAATCATTTAAAATTTAATTAATAGTATTAAGTAAATAGAACTAAATTTATTTTCATAATAACCTGATCATAGAGAATTAAGAAAATCTTCAGAACAATATGAAAAAAATGAAGAATCAGATGTTTTACATCTGATTCGGATTATTTAGTTTTAAATTCAATATCATCCTCAATCGAAGGTGATAGTGAACTCGTACGTAGCTACCAACTCGGTTTCATCATCAGTAACCAAAGCAGTACCAATCAAGTCCCTAAATGCAACATACACTCGATAAGAACCATTGCCGATTTCCGAAAGATCGTCAGTATTGATAATACCATTGAATATGGTATCTAAACCAAGTTGTCCACCGGCTATTATCTTCCGTGGCATAGTTTCATTGATTGGTTCCCCAACAATAGTCCAGTTCTGTGTTGTCTGGTTATAATAATGAATCTGTATGCAAAGGTAACCTGAAATATTCGTAGATCCCGTGTTCTCTATCTTTGATTGACATCCTGAGTAGAATTTATATACGCTGCTTTCTGCATAATCAGTACCGTCGGTTACATTCACTTTCCAATACCACCACTTGCCGTTCTCGGTGACATTGGAGAAAATCTGGTGGTAGGTGCCGTTGTTCACACTGCTGTTTGTGCCAAATACCTGCCAGCTACCACTACTGTTGCTTAACCAGGTAATATTCATCGAGTCACCCTCGGGATCAGACACGGTGATATTCAAAATAGGAGTTAATGAAATATTGGTGCTACAATTCGAGGGATACGGATTGGAGATTCCCGGAGGAGAATTTGGAGTATACATTACCCTAATTTCGACCTTAGAAGCATAAACCGTAGACTGAAGCATACCCATGTCCATTTCCACATCACAGTCAAGATTTACCACATCCGACCAACTCCAGGATTGAGGAGCAAATGGGTCATTAGTGATGTCAAACCAATCAGACCATCTTGCTGTAGACCCAGATACATATGGATAATCCAACCCATCAGTACTACCTACAAATACGGGGCGTAAAATAATATCACGTTGATTGCCAGAGTAATATCCATGCACTCTCAATTCAACTTTGGAAATCGTACCAAGATCATTACCGGAGCAGTTATTGCTGGTGCACAGCTCTATATCACCATCGCTTGTAGTTGATGCGAAATTTGAAGTACTGCCATCGACCATGTAACCGGGATTATTAGCCCAGGTTTCACCGCCACTATACGTGTCAAAATAATACGTTGCTTGATCTGCATCATACCAGTACATCTTAGTGTATTTCTCCTGACCGGAATCAAGGGTGCCGATTTTTAAAAACAACGTCACAGGTGCATTATACTGACCATCCCGTGATTTCACCTGTAGTTTATAATTCAATGACCCATTCCACTTCAGGTACAGGGACTTTGTGTTGGAATCAGTAATGTTTTCCATCAGATGAAATTCTGATTCTGACAAATCTGTATAAATTATGTTCAAGGTCTGGTTGAGATAATACATGGTTTGGTTAACATCGATGTAATCACCTGTTTCCGTCATGTCGATCTTTATATCCTTCATCTCCCACCCAAATCCAAGTGAATAAGGAATGTTTTCCTGACCGAGATTCTTGATATAAGGGATAACGGTCAGTTCATTGTCACCGATTCCAAGATAATATCTAACAGCCAGACGGAAATCATAGCCTTGATAAGTCAAATCCTTCCACAACGTTGCATTGACATACGTTTCGTTGTCGGATTCGATATTCTTATTGAAGCCGGTTAGTTCATCCGTTCTGTATATTAGGTTCCATTCATCGTTGTTGTAGTAACCCAGCATCATTACATTATGGGACCAGTACTCATCGTAATGATTGGTTAGCTGTATCCCGCTATCGGTATCGAAATAATAGCTGTCGTATTTGTTCCAGATACGCAGGACATTGTCCCCGTCTAACAATTCCCATCCAATAGATGATGAATCACCCGGTGGATCTGTAAGGTTGATGGTCTCATTGGAGCCATAGGCGTCCTTAATAGTGCATATAGATATAGTTGCGTTTGAGGAGACGTTGAAGAAATGACCTGTGCTGTTTCCACATTTATCGAATTCGTTGAATGCCCAGATGGAGTAGTTGTACTGTCCGATCAGCCAGTTCTCGTCAAACACAAACTCGTAAGTGTCGTTACCGACATCCGTCATGGTGTAATTCCATGAAAAGTCATCGGGATTTGTGATATTGACGATGACCAAGTCCATGGCACATCCGAAGCTTTCAATTTCCGCAGAAATGGTGACATTTGAACCCATTCCGAGATTTCCTGGAGAATCGGACACATTGGAAATCTCAGGAATAGTAGAATATCTGCAGAATATAGAATATTCTCTTGTTTCGTTACTTGTCCAATTAATTGGATCAGGGGAAGAACCATAGGTCAACGAATCATTATACATTCCTTTATCATCTGTAACATTATCATAATACAAGTAACATGAGTCGTTGCTCCAGCAAGCAAGAATATATTCAGTATCCTTTACCAATGTTGGTTTAGGTTCAGAGAAGTTAAAAACAGTCCAATCCGGATCTTCTCCAGTATTGGGAGTGAGTTCCTCCGTCGTTCCTATCAAAGCTGAATCATTTGTTCTGTATATCATGCATTTGGTTTTTGGAGGAGTACTCAGATTCGTCTGTATATACGCTGATATGTTCTCTGCGGTGGCGTTTGCATAAACCATAAATGAAGAACCAGAAATCCTGTCCTCAATGCTCTGGTTCAAGGTTGTCAAAGGCGTATAACCAAACAGATGCTCAACACTAAATAAATAGTATTGAGACTTATTGCTGTTGCCTGCCTTGTCAACCACCCATGTGTCATAAATGTAATCACCAATGTTCCAAGTATTGTCAAACACATATTCGTATTCGTGTGGAAAACTGGAATTTTGGATCATCGTGAAATTTCCCGTAGTGGCATCCGGGTATGTGACATTGACCTTTGCCGTTTCTATTGTGCTAATATTTCCAAAGAAATCAGCGTTTATGGTGGCCTCACAACCATAACCCACAGGATCTGGGTAATATGTCTCCGGGGTGGACCTGCAGAGGGGATGTTCAGTGGAATAAAAAACAGTAGATACAGTTGGCGGGACAGAATCAATGTATACCAACTGAAAACTACTGGAAACATTACTTCCATCTGAAACATTCAAGGTCACATTATAAATTCCGTCTGTGGCATAAGAATGACTTGGATTCTCTTCATAGGAGAGGTTTCCATCGCCGAAGTTCCAAGTCCAGTTAACAATGCCGTTTAATCCCTTTGACTGGTTTATGAAATTAAGAGTTTCATTTGACTTTGAATTGTCCTGACTCACTGAAAAATCAGCAGAAATGTTCAATACATTGATGAATCTCTCACAATAAACCTCAGCTGTATCATTGCTAAGTGTAAGATTGACGGTATATACACCGGGGGAATTATAGGCTTGAGAAGTATTTTGATCCGTCGAGGTGTTCCCATTTCCAAACTTCCATTCCCAGCTCGGAGCGGGACCGGATGATTTGAGATCGAAATTCAATCCTTTGAACTCCAAGTTTTCATTCACCAGAATATTATTCGTTGAAACCTCAATACCACATCCTGGTACGACGGTTACATTCAAGGGATCGGACCAATTGCTCCAACCACAGGGACTGTGCCATTCGTCTCTTGCCCTCACCCTTACTTGTTTTGCCCCGGATGTTATCCAAACGTGTGGAACACTGCATTGGGCATCGGAGGAATAAGGGCCATACCATGAACTGTACTCAGATTCCTGTGATTCGGTTGTCCATTCAAACTGATAGTAAACCTGGTCGCTGTTGGGATCTGAAGCATTCGTTGTATATGAGTACGATGTTCCTGCGCTCATGGATTGAGTTGATGATGATGGTTGGCTGGAATAAGTAATAGCATCATTACAACCACCCATATATATTCCAGTTTCAATATATGTGTCATTAGCGAAACATCCATCTCGAATTGGATGTAGGACATTATCTAATTTACACCAAAAATGATTCTTAACTTCACCTGTGGAATTATAAAGATATACTCGAAGGTGATAAATCCCAAGAGGAGCTGTTGCAGGCAGTGAAAAATTAATATAATGATCTATTTCAGAATTCAAAGCAGTAACGTAGTCTTTTCTTGAGTATTGTGGCAGCATTAGATTGTTAAATAAAAAAGCCTTAACAGTTACATGATCATCAGGCATACATGTCTTTATTTTATATGATAAATTTAGATAATCGGGAATATTGTTATTATCTGAAGGTGAATCCCATAGTTCATGATTTATTTCTTTAAACCAACAATTAGGATTTACTGTAAAATATTTTGTAATATTCCAAATCAACTCAGCTGTTAAGTTAACATCATCATCCATATAATATTCAAATGAGTCGCCCTGTGTATGATTCATTCCATCCCTATGATGACGATACCATCCGGTATCTCTCAAAAAAAGCGTTGTTTCAAGATTCCCTCTATAAAGTGGACGAGTTATTCGTGAAATTGCGAAAACCCAATCATCACTTAACGAACCCATTGGTGTAGAAAATGTTGTTATATCATCAACATTAGCAGGAGTCCTGTCGAGATAATTAACATGTAATGCTAAATAATCCAATTTTTTCTCCAATCCGCATATTTTATTTGTCACCATATTAAAGGTTGTGGCAATATCCTGTTGCTGAAATCCGAATTGATTTAGGTCAATAACCGCAACAATTGTCTCATTAGCATGTGTGAAGTCGTAATGGAATGCCCCACGCATACCGGTCTCCTCACCTCCATAAGCAACAAACTTAAGATTATATTTCGGAGTAATATCATTCTGAACGAAATATTTCGCTATAGCTAACATTATCCCAACACCAATAGCTGAATCGGTTGTACCCTGACACCATTGTGAATCATATAAACAGCCAATAATAGCAGTTTTATCTGGATTAGTACCGTTAATTTGACCTATTACATTATAACTTTCTATTGAATTATTCCATTGTTGTTTTAAATGATATGAAACCGTGTAATTCTCAGTATCATTGTATATCTCTTCACCGATAGATCCGTTGATATATATCACAGGGAGATAAGTTCCCATAAACCCAGTATCAAAGGAGTCATCAAGATAGTCATACCAAATTAATCCCTTACATTTATTATATTTTAAAAGGAGAAAGTTCTTTTGATAGGCTTTGTACCAACATTCCATTCGTAACTCTCTATAAATTGTCCTGACCATATACGTCCACCAGTACATTTCATTATAATCTTCAAAGCTTTCCAAATATGGTAATTCTTCGATGTTTGGATTATTTATAGGGCATTCTTCAATGAAAATAAATCCATTAGGAACATCATCAATTTTAGATAGAAAATCTGGCCAAGTCTTTGGTTTTCTCCATGTCATATTATCGAAAGAAAAATTATAATAATTGGCAAATGCTTCCTTAAGTTTAGGTTTGATTTGTAGTATTACTGAAATTTGATGATTATTTATAAATGAAATATTTTCCTCAGAAAATTTAACTTTTTTTAATCCAATTTTAAATTCAACATCTTTCAAAAAACTATCAGTGCACGTATAATCTTTAGCATCAATCAACTTAACATTATTAAATGTATAATCTTTGTTTAATTTATTCTTATTAGACCATTCTTTTTCTTTTCGCCAGTTCCATCTTGGACTTATATAACAATCAACCATAGTAACATTTTCAGACTTTTTAACATTCAAATACCGTTCGTTTACTTCAAGTAACTTTGTTAATTCTCCATTCACACCTATAAATTTTTTATATAAAAAAATATGTTTTTGTGGTAATTTTAAGATATCCTTCCAATTATATATATCTTCTATTTGTTCAAGATATGATCCATCTGAAGAAGGAGTTGGATCATATAGACTCGTATTACTCATTTTTTCTGCGATATATTGTGCAGCATTTCGCTCTCCATCTGAGCCAAAGAATCTTCCTTTGGCCAATACTCCATCAGGGTAAATATATGGATTATTTATGATTTCACTAAGATTTTCTGTTATTTCTTTGATAAAATCATAATCAATTGGATAAATTATAGGAGTATCAACAGCTTTAGTTATATTATTTTCAGGTTCGGAAATTGCATAGCTAAGACCTAAAAATAACATACACATAAAAATTCCTATTATTTTCTTCATATTTCATCTCCCTTCATCTTTCTTTTTTCGCTTTTTACCCATGAGATGAGAAATATGAACTTCTTTTTGTCTAGACTCATTTCACATCTCCCACTCAAAAAATTAGGGCGTTCATACAATCAAAACAAGATTGTAGTAGTGTAGAAAATGTTTCAATTCCATTTTCCGCAAATGTGTGTAATAAAATATGGGTTTATAAACATTTCCCGTTAACCCATTATCCCAATAAAGTTAAATATTGAAGATATATTTAGGGCAATCTATGGTAAAATTATTGGGTAAGCCGAGACAAATTGACAATAGAAACAGGGTAACAATTCCTTTTGAAGTTTTAAAACTTTTAGATCTTAAGCCAAATGACGAAGTTTTTTTTAGGCTCAATGATGGAAAAATAATAATGGGTAAAGCCCTTGTAAAATACACACTTATTGATGAGATTATTACCAATAAAAAAAAGTAATATTACCTTCCCAGTTCATTCTGTATTTGTTGCGCTCTTTGATTTTTAATATACCAAAGCGTAGTCTTAAGATATTCTATTAAGTCATCAAGATTTTTACCTTGATTTTTGAACTCATGAAGCAAAACAAGTTCATATTCGAGGTATTTCTCCAATACGTCCTTTCTATGTTTTTCCAACATAGGATCAATTTCCCTAATATCCAATATACTATACGTTTCTTCTTCTTTCATTAATTTTCCCTCCATATTTATATGTTAAGTTATTGACAGATTTTATGTATTCACTTATTTCAATTTAAAACCATATATTAGGTATTTTCTACATAATTCTAAAATTGTACATTTTATTCTTCTTTTGTAGGATTCCGATGGTATATTTTATCTGTCATTCCCTAAATATTACAAATTAGTTATATGCTTTCATTGACATGACTGAAAGTATTGGCTTTGGCAAAAACTTAAATATTGGCCAATATTATAAATAATAACATAGATATGGGAGGCAATTCATTGGTTATGAAATGGTTAGTTATGGGAATACTCTTATCATTATGTTTTTCTTCTATTAACTCAATGGTGGCTGGATATGATTACAATTTAGTTAACGATGATGGATTCAATTCTATGGTTAAAAAATATGAGTTTTTTTATTTTAATAATTTTCTTTTAAATAGTTCTAGATTTATAAATAGTTATGATTTAAAGTCTTATAATAGCAAAAAAGAACTAGAGTTTAGGGATCTAAATGGTATAGACCAAGAAAATACATCTGAAATGTTGGTTGGTTATATTGGAAATCCACCCTGGTCTATGCAGTGTCATGACCTTCACCATTCAAGTAGAAGCCCATATAGCACTTCACATATAGATGGTCTGGAGAAATGGAGAAGACGAGGTATTAGAGATGGTTTTGGTGGTGTCATTGGTGGTCCTATAATTGATAATAAGGGTATAATTTATTATGGTGACCAAGATGACTATATATATGCCATTTATCCAAACGGGACAATGAAATGGGCTTATAAAACATACATGTGGATTCTCTCTGCTCCGGCGCTTGCCGAGGATGGAACTCTCTATGTAACTTCATGGGATACAAGATTGTATGCTTTAAATTCAACTACGGGCAAATTAAAATGGAAATTAGGGGCACTTGGCGGGGTAATCTCTGGGTCTCCAGCAATCGGAACAGATGGAACAATTTATTTTGGGACGGTAAGAGATTTTGATAAAGGTGATATTATTGCTGTTAACCCAAATGGTACTATAAAATGGTATTACGAAGCTGGTAATAGAATTTATTCTGATCCTGCAATCGGAGATGATGGGACCATATACATAGGCTCAGATGACGGTTATTTATATGCTATGAATCCTAATGGTACATTAAAGTGGAGATATAAGACAGGGCATCATATAAAAGCACCTCCATCTATTGCAGCTGATGGAACTATATATGTACCTTCCTATGATGATTATCTTTATGCTTTTTATCCAAATGGGATATTGAAATGGAAGTGTGATGGTGTAGGAGCTGCAACGAATCCTGCCATTGGAGAAGATGGTACGATTTATCTTAGTAATTATGACACATTCCATGCTGTTTATCCTAATGGTAATTTGAAATGGACATATGATTTAGGTAGCAGTAGGCATATAGATGCATCTTCATGTGCAATTTCTTCAGAGGGTACAATCTATGTTGGTGTCAACATCGGTAGTGGTTCAGCTGGTGAACTTCTTGCTTTGAATCCTGATGGTACAATAAAATGGAGCAAGAAACTTTCAGATGAAAGTTGTGACTCTTCGCCTTGTATTGGAGAAGATGGAACTGTATATATCGGTTCTAAAGGAAACACAGGCGGTTATCTTCATGCATTTGGACCCGTTGAGTCCAATAGTCCACCTGAAAAACCTAAAATCACAGGGAAGTCTTTAATTGACAGAAGAATAGAATATGAATATAGATTCGTTGCTAATGACCCTGATAATAATCCAATATCATTTTACATTGACTGGGGAGATGGTAAAGATAGCGGATGGACCTTAGAGAGAGCATCAGGGGAAAAATGTTATTATGAACATGAATGGTGGAGAAAAGGTAATTACACTATAAGATGTAAGGCAAAAGATGTTATGGGTGAAGAATCAGACTGGACATATCTGTCAATTACAGTACCCCATAGCTATAACAACCCATTCTGGTGGCTCAATGGTCTATTGGACAGATTCCCGTTGTTGCTAAGGTTGTTTGATTTTATTATGAATTGATAATATATAAGTATGATAAATATGCACCCATATTATTGATAAGGTACCCAAACTAAAAATTGCAGTTCTATTATTTTGAGTTATAAGAATATATTATCTGTTGATTTTAAATTGATATCGTAACTAAACCCATGGCGGTACACAAGATCCAGCACCTCGGATAAATGACCAAAAGATGAGTTGAAAAATCCATATTATTCCTAATAAAACACAGCCAAAAAACCAAGCATCTATCGTACAAGGTGCAAATGTGCATTCACGTCTATTGTTCCAACTTGGCCAATCAACAGTATCGTTATTTTTCCCGTTGTCTCTTATTTGTTTTAATATAATTTCAATTTCCTTATTATTTCTATTCTGATTACTTTTACCTATAATTGAATTTATAAATTTGTTGAATGTTTCTTCATCCATAGATTGTATATCATTTATAAAATTCTGTATTAAAGCATTTTTATCATTTCTTTTTGGAATAAGTAATTTGGATTCTACTCCTTGCCCTACATAATCAAAAGTAAAATCCTTACTTTCTTTTTCTATTACCATTTGGGTTCTGATACCAAATAATGGAGAGTTAATCGCAGAGTTAGATTTAATATTATTATAACCCACTACGCTGGTAAATGATATGCTAATTAGTATGGTAACTGCGATGATGCTACCAAAAATGATTCTCTTTTTCATTTCCTTCCCATTATTTATAATGTAGTAGTAATATATTTATATTTCCCTAGATATGACAGTATCTATATATCGCTTCATCCATTAAATTATATTATAGGGATGTCAGGTACTCTGAGTGACATTCCCACTGACATGAATGTCAGAACTACTTATTTAGTAGGTTTAGTTGTAGAAACAAAGCCAATAATTTAGGAGAACAATAGAATAAAAGAATGCAAAGCTTATTTTGTTTCAATAATTTTCTGTTGTGATGATTGTACTGAATTTATTCTTTCAAATCTTTTAAAGAATTTTACTATCTCAGCTCCTAAGATTGTTAGCCCATATGTATGGGTCTTTCTTCCGTTATACACAAATGATTCTTTATTTAAAACTTTAAAATCATATAATAATTTCAAATGTCTTATAAGCGTTGATTTGGGAATACTAACTGATTTTTCAATATCTGAATATCTCATAGGTTGTTCATTGATCGTAAATAGCATATGAACAATACCCTCTGAACCAAGAGTTTTGCAAAGCTCGGTTGAATTACTAAAAGGCATTAACTTTAGAGTGCTATTTTCATCCTTCATTTAATATTTTTAAAATGAAATAGTAATATTTATACTTTTGGTAGTTTCATATCATGGGAGTGCCACTACATGGGAGTGCCATTGTATGGTACTATCATTTTGTGGGAGTGCCAAATAACGGGACTCCCATTAAATGGGAGAAAAATTATATATAAAATCGAAAATATGTCTTATTCCCGAGGAAATGTGTAAAATTGATTATTTCTTTGGGATTTTTCTTGATTTATCCCAATATGGGGACTTGCACTTAGGGCAAACATTAGGATACTCGTCTTTATTGCGTGGAACCCATTCATGGCCACATCGTTCACAACGGTATCCCTCTAGTTTGATTTTTGCCATTACTAATGCTATATTACTAATAGTATATAACTTTAACTCAAAAAATATTTAAAGTATATTACTATTAGTATATTACTAGTAGTAATATATAATTGTAATACCAAGGGAAGTTTCGAGCTCCCCCTTGGCAGGAAATAACAACATGACTGGTAGTCAAAGAGCTATCTCCAAAAAACGAATAGTTGAGGGGATATATAAGACATTTGAATCATTCAAAAATAAAAAAAACATTACCATAATTGATATTCTAAATAAACTAGAAATCAACTCGTTTTTTCAATTCAATTATAGGTCAATTAAATTCTCATTTGAATCACTTGTTAAGCTCATTATATTTCAAAAATTCAAAGGTATAAAATTCCAAACACAACTAATAAGATACTTGAGAAGACACCGAAATGAATTAAAACTTCTGGGATTTGAAAATATACCTGATCAAACAACAATAAGCTACTTCATTAACCACATACTTGATAAAGAGACTAAAGAGCTGCTAAATTTTATTGTCAAGAAGATTGAGGAAATATCAGATAAATTCGACATAATCAAAGATATACAGATACCAAAGCCAATAATAACAAAGACGATAGAGAAAAATAGGAATTTCTACTACAATAAAAAACAAAAAACAACAGAAGTTAGTAGGATGTTCAAAAAAAGATTCACATCTGTAATTGATCTGAATCTACACCAAAACAGCATCTACACAAAAAAAGATTTTATTGATTTATTTCTACATATGATTTTCACAGGTGATTATGCCGAGAGCGGATCAGAAACATTAAAGCAAAAAAGAATGAAAACACCAGATGCTGACACATTTCTATATCATCTAAAAAACTATCAAAACATAGGACAAATCCAACGCATGTACCAGACATACTTTGAGATGATATGGGAATCAGCAAGAAAAGCAAATATGTTCCGCAAACCTGTAGATGTTGCCATAGATTTTACAGATTGGTTCTTCTACGGTGATAAGAATGCCCCGATGGTCGTTGAAAAGAAACCGGAACGAGGAACCACACATTGCTACCGATTTGCGACAATTTCTATAGTAGAGCCAAAACAAAGATTCACATTGCTTGCCATACCCGTTGGACCTTTTGACAAGAAAGAAACGATTATCAGAACACTACTTAACTATGCATCACGGAGGGTTAAGATAAAACGATTGTACGCAGATCGAGGTTTCTTTGACTCTAATTCAATTGAGATATTTAACAGGTATCAAATCAAATTCATCATACCCTGTTCTGCTAATTCTCGAATTAAGAGAATCCTTGAAGTTATGCCTGCACCAAAGGTAATTACAAATTACGTGATGAAAATCAGTAGGTTCAATGTTGTATTAGTTGAAGATGAAAACGGAATAAAAAGAGCATTTGCAACAAACATTGATTTTGATGAAAACGATGTAGGATTATCAAAAAGACTGTTCTACCTATATAGTAAACGATGGGGGATCGAAACAGGATACAGGGTAAAAAAACATTATTTCAGGGCGAAAACAACCTCTAAGAATTATTTCATACGTCTCTTTTACTTCTTGTTTTCAGCTCTTTTGTATAACTTATGGATACTTGCAAGCATCATTATTAGTCTGGCTTTGTTTGGATTAATAAAAGATGTTCGTCTTGTCAAATCAAAATATTTTGTATCGGTTCTTTTTACAATTGATCCCGGTGGTTGAGTTTATGATCTTGAAACCCAAACCACTTGCCTTTTTTATAATGTTAATCAGAGATTATTAGAATAAAATCTCTTGATTTTGTGATTATAACTTGTTTTCAAATTTATTTTTGATAATTTTAACTTAATTTTTAATTATAGAAATGTCTTAAAAATGAATTTTAGACCAATTTTGTGATTTTAAATGGCACTTTCGGAAGTACTGGTTTCTTAGTAAGAATTATATAGTGGCATATGTATTACAATTGTTAACAATTAACCTGGAGGTGTTTATTTGGATGAAAGAAACAAAAATAATTTTATTATCTCAAGTGTGGCAGAAAAAGAACTAGATCTACTTTCAAGACATATTGAAGTTTTGCAAACTGTCAGAGATAATGGTCCAATAGGAATAATTAAACTTTCAAAAATTACTGGTCAGCCACAACATGTAATTAGATATTCATTAAGAACATTAGAAAAAGGTGGAGTGATAAAACCCTCCTCTCAGGGCGCAGTAGTTACTGAAAATTTACATGACACATTAGGGACATTGGAGTCTACTTTAGATAATATTATTACTACAATGGGTAAATTAAAAAAGAAATTAAAATAAAAATTTCTATATAATGTATCTATAGGGATTTGGTATAGAATTGGCAATATTCTTAAATAGTATGACTAAATTGCCCTAGTGAACTACAAAAGGAAGTAATAAATATGAAAAAGATGAGATTGCTAATCCCTACGTTGTTGGTAATAAACCTACTTGCTGCATTATGCTTTCCAATTGCAGCAATTGATGAAAATCAAACAATAACAGATAGTCTAGGGGATGTTATTGACCTTAATAAAGAAGATATTGTAACAGACCACCCAGATATTGATGTTGAAGATATTGATATAGAGAGAATAACCTATTTTAGATCCGATACTAGTGTTGAACTTACTTTGAAGGTTGATGGTAATATAGGAAATAGAGGTACTGAAGACGATTTTATTTGGTTTGGATTTGATACTGGTGGATTTGAAGATGAATCTGATTTTGATTTTAACAATTTAAATCTTGACACGATTGCATATACATTTATTCTTTTAACTTCAGATAACGAATATTCACTTTTGTACATTAATCAATCATGTAAATTAATAAATTCAACATTTGAGACTATTAATATTTCTGAAGATGATTTATCTGTTGATGGTGATACTTTAACAATAGAGTTTGAATTGGACACTTCTGATGAAACATATGAATCGATTTCGGTTCAAGCCCAATATATGAAGTTAAAATTTAATTTAGAAGATTTAGACCAATTAGATGACGAAGACATCGATGAACTGGAAGATATGATGACAATATTAACTGATGAAGCACCAAATCAACCTTTGCAAGCATTCAGTCAAGTAACGAATCTAGGAGAGGTAGGAAAAGAAATAAATTTTGAGGGATTTGGAGTATATGGTCAACCTCCATACACCTATGAATGGGAATTTGGAGATGGATCATCATCAAATGATAAGAATACAACCCATGTTTATCAGAGTGCAGGTAATTTTAGCTATGAATTAACAATTACTGATGCATCAGGTGAATCAGAGTCCGATTCTGGAGTTATTGAGATTATCGATACAAATGAGGACAATGGTTCTCCAGGTTTCGAACTGTTATTAATAATTGCAGCATTTGCATTAATTGTTTTATGGAAGAGAAAATAGGGACTAAAATTTTCTCTATCTTTTTTTCATTTATTTAATATTTTTAACATAACTAAAGTATGCTTGGGGAGGAAAAATATGAAGAAATTAATAGCCAATATATGAACCGGGGAACTTTCCTCCCTGATACTATGTACCACGTTATCTCTATATAAAATATTCGATGAACAATTTGAACAAAATAAAGGAAATAGGGGCTAAAATAAAGATAAGATGGATGTCTTAACTACGTTCAAAAAATCATTAAAAATCCAGATAGAACAATAGAAAGTTTTATATATAAGTTACTTTATTGGCTTTAAAAGCATATCGCAAAGTATAAAAATATTATTGGAGGATTAATTTAATGATTCAAACTCAATCAAAAAAGAATAAACGCCAAAATATTGAGGAAATAATTGAATGTCCTGAATGTGGAAGCACTCATTTAAGTAGAGATTATTCTAGGGCAGAATTAGTTTGTGAAGATTGTGGATTAGTTATAGATGAGGCTTTCATTGACCATGGTCCTGAATGGCGTGCTTTTGATAGTGATCAACGAGAAAAAAGAGCTAGAGTAGGAGCTCCAATGACTTATACCATACATGATAAAGGTCTAAGTACAATGATTGGATGGAAAAACAGGGATTCATATGGTAAATCAATTCCGACTAGAAATAGAGCTCAATTATATCGTTTAAGAAAATGGCAACGAAGAATCAGAATTAGCGATGCAACAGAGCGAAATCTTGCTTTTGCATTGTCTGAATTAGACAGAATGGCTTCAGGGATGGGTCTTCCAAGAACTGTTAGAGAAAGAGCTGCAATGATCTATCGTAAAGCAGTTCTTAAAAATCTTATCAGAGGCAGGAGCATCGAAGGAGTTTCAGCTTCAGCATTGTATGCTGCTTGTAGACAGTGTAACGTTCCAAGAACGCTTGATGAAATTGCAGCTTCTTCTAGAGTATCTAGAAAAGAAATAGGAAGAACTTACAGATTCATTGCAAGAGAATTAGGATTAAATCTTATGCCAACTTCACCTCAGGACTATATTTCAAGATTTTGTAGCGAATTGAAATTAAGTGGCGATGTACAAGCAAAAGCAATTGAAATTTTAAAAGAAGCCGCTGACAAAGAATTAACTAGTGGACGTGGTCCAACTGGTGTTGCTGCTGCTTCAATATATATTTCTTCAATTTTATGTGGAGAAAGAAGAACTCAAAGAGAGGTAGCAGACGTTGCGGGGGTTACAGAGGTTACAATTCGTAACAGATATAAAGAGCTTGCAGAAAGACTAGACATTGATATTATACTGTAAAATCTATGACCCGGTGGTATCAAGAAAAAAAGAAGGAACATTTTTACAAAGAAGCAAAACGTGTAGGATATAGAGCTAGATCTGCTTTTAAACTAAAACAAATCAATAGAAGATTCAATATTTTTTCAAAAACTGATACAGTTGTTGATCTGGGTGCAGCTCCCGGTGGTTGGACTCAGGTTACAAAAGAATTAATCGGTAAACATGGGAAAATTATTGGTGTAGACATACTACCAATCAAACCTATTGAGGATGTTGAATTTATCCAAGGTGACATTACGGATAAAGAAATTCAAAATAAAATAATAAATAGATTAAACAATTCTTTAGCAGACGTTGTTATATCTGATATATCCCCTGATATATCAGGCAACTATTCTATCGATCAATCTAGAAGTCTTTGGTTATGTGAACAAGCATTTAATGTTGCGTGTATATTATTAAAACCCGGTGGGATTTTTGTCTGTAAAATTTTTGAAGGTCCAGATATAAACAATTTTATTAATGAAGTGAAAAAATATTTTGATTTAGTAAAAAAATTTTCTCCTAAAGCATCAAGAAAAAGAAGTTCAGAGATTTATATAATAGCGAAATCATTAAAAAACATCTCTCCATAAGGGTTTGAAAAGGCATATTTGAACAATAGATTGACAATAGAAGAATATATTACATAGAAATTGATATCAAGGTCAATTCATTTAACCTGAATTTATATGGTAGATACGATGATCAACTCTTCAAACTCAATAGAGGGCTTTCTCGAAGATACTTTCAAAGATATTGAACGCAAGATTAAAGAGATAGTTACTGATGAAAACATTTTAAATATTCTCGATGGTGGTAAAAGACTTAGACCACTATTGGGAGCAATTGCTTTTAAGGTTTGTACTGCTGGTCATGAAGAAGGTAGCAATTATCAAAAATTTTTAGAAGGATGTGTAGGTGTTGAACTTGCCCATGGTGCATCACTAGTTCACGATGATATTATTGATGGAGATATTAACCGGAGGGGTGAACCTGCTTATTACATAAAATCAGGAATTGATAATGCAATATTAATTGGCCATAAAATGCTAACAATAGGTTTTGATATTGCCATTGCTCATGGAGAAAAATTTGCAAAATTATATGTTGATTCTTGGCGGGGAACTCTTAACGGTCAACTTCAAGAGATAAATTTTAATACCAAAGATTTAAATGATGCAAAAATTACTGCTGACTCAAAATTTTTTCAAATATATAGTAGGATAATTGATTTAAAAACTGCAACGTTATTTTCTTCCAGTTGTAAAGCTGCTGCTTTTTGGGCAGATGCCTCTGAAGATCTTTCAAATGTCCTTGCCAACTATGGAAGAGAGGTTGGATTTGCATATCAACTTGCAGATGATTTAGTCGATCTTGAGAAAGGAGAAATGATTGATAGTGTGGTACTGCCATTATTGTCACGTCTTGAAAAAAAATCAATAAAAGCTGGCTTTGCACAGGCAAAAACTTTAAAGAAAAAATTAGAACAAAATTCACCTCAAATCAAGGAACTATATTTGAATGAAATAAAGAAGCATGTTTCCAATGCAGAGAGATTAAGTACAGAAGGTATAATTCCTACAAATAATTACAAATCATACCTTCAAACAATGCCTACCTATATAACCAATAAGATGCTCAAAGAGATAAATATTACTTTGTAGTCTTTTTAGATTTTTTATTGTTTTTAGTTTTTCTTTTATAAATAAAGTAAATAGCTACAATAATTATAATAATTGTAATCAAAACTAAAGTTAATATTGTATTTATTTCTGCAAATATTAAAAATACCTGAGCAAAAAATGCAATTAAAAGACAACCAACAACAGCACCAATTGAAATTGCAATAAAAGTATTTCTTGGTTTCATACCGATTAATCTACCAACTATTGAACCAACTAGACCTCCTGAACCTTGAAAAGGAACCATGACAAACAAAACAATTCCAAAAAATCTAAGGGGTTTAACCCAACCATATTTTTCCTCAAAATTTCTACCTTTATCTTCAATTTTTATCATAAATTGTCCAACTAAAGGAATTTTTTTTGCTAGGTCATAATTCCAGACTAAAAACAAAGCAACTACAATATCAATGAAAGCAACTGCTAGAGCCATTGATATTGGGTTTATTGAAACAGGGTTTACACTAATATTCAGAAATGGAACAGTTAAACCTTCCTTAAGTACACCAACTCCAAGAGGAATGACGGTTTCCTTACCAAATGGGGGAAAGAAGTATGCAAGTAATAATGGCCAAACTTCAGACAGTTCATCACTTAAAAGACCCCAGATTGTATAAACTCCTAGACCTAGAAAAATAGGTATAAAAAATTTAGCTAAGCCAATTATTATTCTTGTTCTTAGAGCTTGGGTCATAATTAATAAAGGCTAATATAAATTGTTTTTAAAGATTGTTTCGAAATAATTATTTAGATATTGAAATAACAGCATGATCTTTTTCATATGGCGATAGTTCAATAACTTCATTTATTTTTAAACCCTCATTTTCAATTTTAGAACAAACATTATTATACGCTTGTTTGGGTTTTATGGATATGTCGATACTGCGTGCTTTAACCATTAGCAGACCCATCGCAGTGCTCTTTAGATATCTTTTTGCATTTGCAATGAAAATTTCAGCTTGATTACGTTGGGAAATATCCTGATAAACTAGATCTACCTGTGAAACAAATATAGAATATCTGTCTGGATGATTTGCATCTTCTAAAATTGGTATAATATTGGTTCTTTTTTCACTAACTTTTAATAGCTCATGCATAGCAATTGGTGAACTTTCGATTGAATAAATTAGACCGTTTTTTATAACATCTGAAAGATGGCTTACTGTAGTTCCGGTAGCAGCGCCCAAATATAGAATTTTAAAATCTGTTTTAATTGAAAAATTTAAGTCTTTTAATATGGCTGCTGCAAGCTTACTACGATATGGGTTCCATGATCGGAATTCTTTATTTTTGTAAGTTTTTAATTTTTCATTGTATACTTTAATTCCTTTACATGAAATAGGATTTTCAGTAAAAAGACGGTTTTTTTCTAAAAAAATTCCTTCATTGTCAGTTTTTTTCATTTCGGGAGGTTATTATGTGTTTTAGATAAATAATTTGTCGAAATGTTTTATTATTGATATTGAATACACCTCGTCGATATCTATGTCATTAAAATCACCATTGCATGAAATTCATAAAAAAATGGGTGCAAAGTTTACAGAATTTGCCGGATTTGAAATGCCAATTTATTATACCTCTATTAAAGATGAGCATTTAACTGTAAGAAAATCTGTTGGTCTTTTTGATGTTTCGCATATGAGCAATGTATGGATTTCTGGAAAGGATGCTGAAAAATTAATATCTAAAACCACTGTAGAAGATGCTTCTAGAATCGGAGATGGACTAAGCCAATATACAGCAATTTTAAGGGAAGACGGTACTGTAATTGATGATACAATTTTTATGCATTTAGGGGAAAAATATATGATGATTCCCAATGCTGGAATGGCAGAAATTGTTACTGATTGGTTGAATGAAAAAATAAAAGAGTTTAATTTTAATGCAAAAGTAGAGAATGTTTCAAAAGAATATGTTATTCTTGCAATACAAGGTCCAAAATCACGTGAAATCCTTCAGAAATTAACTGACACGGATCTAAATACTATAAAATTCTTTGGATGTCAATATATTGATATTAATGGAGTTAATTGTCTTATTTCTCATACTGGATATACTGGTGAGTTGGGATTTGAGCTGCAGATTACCCCAGCAAAACTTGCAGAGAAATTATTTTTAAAAATTCTTGAAGCTGGTAAAGAATTTGACATTAAACCAATTGGTATTGGAGCACGTGATACCTTGAGGTTGGAAAAATGTTTTATTTTAGCAGGTAATGAGTTTGAAGGAGGAAGAACACCACTTGAAGCAATTATGTCATGGACAATAAATTGGGATCATGATTTCATTGGAAAATCTGCTCTTTTAAAACAAAAAGAAAAAGGGAATTATGAACGTTTAACTTGCTTAGAGTGTATAGATAGGGGTATTCCAAGACATAGTTGTGAGATACAAAAGGATGGACATCAAATTGGAAGTGTAACAAGTGGTACATTATCACCCTGTTTGAATAAGGGAATTGCAATGGGATATCTTCAGCCTAAATTCCGAGAGGTTGATACTATATTAGAAATCGCTGTTAGAGGTAAACCAATCAAAGCCAAGGTTGTTAAACCGCCATTTGTTAAAAAGGACTGGATTAAAAATTAGAAAATATTAATAAATCTTTGAAAATAACAGATTTTGATAATATGGCAGATGAAGTAAGAGATGATTTAAAATATACTAAAACACACGAATGGTTAAAGGAAGAGGGAAATAATGCCATTATTGGAATAACTGATCATGCACAAACAGAACTAACCGATATTGTATTTGTTGAATTACCTGAGATTGGAAAAGAAATAAAAAAGGGAGAAGAACTTTGTATAGTAGAGTCTGTAAAATCAGTATCAGAGATTTATTCTCCTATAAGTGGCAAGGTAACAAAAGTCAATAAAGAACTTGAAGATTCGCCTGAGACAATCAACGAAAGTCCTTATGATAAAGGATGGTTGGTTGAATTGGAGATAAAAGATAAGTCAGAAATTAATGATTTATTAGATCCAGGTTCTTATAAAGAAATACTATAGAAATTGCTTTTTAAATCAATAAAAACCTAATTTTTTCAAAAATAGTGCTTATGAAAAGTTTATTTACTACTTATTTGATTTAAATATTCACTAGGAGATGTGATTAGATGCGGGATGACCCCATTGCAAACATTTTAGATGATCTTCTAAAATTTGATGATATACTTGCCTGTATGGTAGCAAGAAGAAATATGATAAGTGTTATGCCTAATTCTGAAAAATTTAAACCAGCAGTAAATCAAATATGGGATATAATCAAACGTGCTATGGATGATGTATTTGGTGTAATTAGTCAATATTCTCAAGCAGGTCTTGAGGAAATGGAGTTTAGATTACAAGATTTTGAGGTTTTATTTTACGTTTTTCCTGACACAGAAAATGCTCTTGTTTCAATTATTCCTGCTCTTGCTAATAAGGGCTTAATTGAAGTTGAGATGGAAAATGCTAGAAGAGGAATATTAAAAATCATGCAGGAACCTGAAAAAGAACAAATCACTGTATCAGCATAATTATAATTATTAATGGAATAATCATGAGTGAAGCAGAATTTGAAGCATCGGTAGGTTTGTCAAGAAAATGGGATGCTAGAGAAGCAGGTAGAGAAGTTGTTAGAGATACTATCACTAAATTGAATAGCCCGCCAAAATTCATAATTTTATTTTGTACAATCCATTATAAAGATTATGGTGGATTTCAAGAATTTTTAAATGGCGTTTGGGATATATTGCCTGAGGGCACTCCATTAATTGGAGGAACAGTTGTTGGTTTCATAAATAAACATGGATCCTTTACAAGGGGTGCAACTGCTATTGCGGTATCATATCAAAATATGGACGTATCTATTGGTTGTGGTAGAAACACTAAAAGAAATCCTGAGAAAGCTGCCGAAAAATGCGCAAAGACCATTAGGGAAGATTTGAAAAGATCCAATTTTCCTAATAAATTTCTTATTGACATAACCTCCAGTGGAATAGTACCCATGATGCCAGGAGTTGGTAGAAAACGCGTAATTACTTCAAGATTTGGAGATGTGCTTTTAAAAACTTTAAATACAACCTGTAGAAGATTGCAAATTGGACCTGGTAGAGAAGATGAAATAATTGAGACATTGTCCAAAGAAATGGGCGATTATGAGATAATTGGAGGTTCTACACTAGATGATAATCGTTGGGAAAGTAATTATCAATTTTTTAACAAAGAGGTGTTAACAAATTCTGTTACAGCATTAGGATTTAAAACTGATTTGAAATGGGAAATGAACAGTACCTTTGGATTAAAACCAACTGGATTAAAAATGAGACCGACAAGCACAACTCTATTTGACTGCGCGATAAAAAAAATTGAAAATGAACCTGCTTTAGGAATGTTCCTAAAAAAGATGGATTGGCCAAAGGAACTAATTGACGAGAGCATGCATAGAAGAACTTTATTTTATCCACTCTGTTACAAGAAAGGAGATGTATTATGTCCCAGAGTGGTTGCTTTAGTAATTAAAGATGCTTTAGTATTTACAAACAAGGCATTAAAAGATGGAGATATGGAAATATATAGTGCATCTGGAGAGAGTTTAATAAACTCAGTTAAAGAAAATCTTAATAATTATGATAAAAATAATTTAAAATTTGGTTTTATTGTTTCATGTTGTGCCAGACTTGAGGCACTTGGCGATGCTACATTTAAAGTATATGAAGAAATAAATAACTTTTACAAAGATAAACCATTTTTATTGTTTTTTGCATCTGGGGAAGATGTTTATAAACCAGGGAAAAGTCCTGTAAGATTAAATGAAAGTTTTAATGTTGTAAATTTCTATTAGAAATTTTGTTTTGTAATCTTTCTCTTAATTCTTGATAAGATAGATCAAATAATTGATCGAATTTTTCAAGTTTAAATAAATCAGAGCATAATGCTAACAATAATAGATAATCTTTCTTATCTTTTTGTTCAAATATCTTTAACATAAAACTCAGTATTTGATCTGATAAAGAAAAAATTTCTCCAAATTTTTTATCAATTATTTTATCATAATCTGTTAGTTTCGCATTGTTTTTCAAATAATTTGAACCACACTCTCCAGCAATATTTCCACAAATTATACCTGGTAAAATACCTTCAATAAATGGTTTGATGTTTTGATTTGCCGCATCACCAGTGAAAATAACATTTTTGTAAACATTATTTTCTAAACAATAATCAACCGGTGCAAAACCAGATCTATCCACCACCACTTTTCCGCCTTTTAATTGTTTATTTACAATATTAAAATTAATGAACTCATCAAAGAATTCTTCAGTTCTATCATTAAAAAGAACACTTCCTGCTCCAATGTTTGCCCTATGCAAAGACTTTGGGAAAATATATGCAAATCCTTTTGGAATATAATCATCAAAAAAAATCTGTTCTAATTTAGGATTTGTAATATTTAAATTAGACATTTCAAAGCTTGTTATATAAGCAAAACTAGCTTTTCTTTCTTTTATTAAATTTAATTCCTTTGCAACTGTAGATTTTGCCCCATCTGCTGCAATTATGAGTTTTGGATTTATTTCAATGTTCTTTTTATTCTTTGTTATTATCAATTTTGAAACATAGCCATCATCGTTTATTTTCAATCTAACTAATTCTGAATTCGCTGATAATTTTGCACCTGAGTTTAAAGCTAAATTTGTAAGCCATGGATTAAAATCCTCTCGCTCTATGCTAAATGCCTCCCACATTTTCCCTTTTTGTGTTATGCTTAATCCATCACTGTAGAATTTTATTCCGTCAATTTTCATTTTTAATTGGTTTTTCGGAATTTCAAAAGGGAGCAAAGGCAAAAAATAGCTAGTAACAGCCTCTGCACATCCAGGTTTTTCTGTATTTGAATTCTTCTCAACAATTAATGTTTTAACACCATTTAATGATAATGATCTTGCTGCACTTGAGCCTGCAATTCCCCCACCAATAACAACTGCATCGTAATCCTGCGTTACCATAGACAACCACTTATTTTTTTAATCCTCATTGAAAATATCTAAAATCTTATTGATATTTTCATCAGAGCCTTCAAATTTACCATTAAATGCTTTTATGAGATTATTGTAAAATGTTTTATCTGCTTTTCTCCAAATTTCTCTCGCAAAAAAATTATTTTTTAATTCTTGGTGAATTTTTGTTGAATATTTATCATATAAACTTATATCATTTTTTTCGATTGCTTTTGCAGCAAAATAGGCTGATTCTATTGCATAGTTTAAACCATAACCTAGAAACGGGTCAACAAAAAAAGCAGCTCCTCCAATAAATAATGTATTTCCTATGGCTACATTTTGAATACCGGATAATCCTTTTCCAAAAAAGAAATTTTTAACATAAAATTTGTTTTTAATTTTATTTTTTAAGAAATTCGTTATATCTTCTTTTGTAGTTTTTATTGTGGTAAGACTATCATCAGTTACAAAACAGAGGAATGCATCATTTTCAACTGAGCCAGAATATATGTATCCACCAGGAGCTTTTTTTTCATCAAAATAAATTTTTGTATGAGTGATTGAATTTTTTTTATTGGTTTTAACAAGTACCCCAAATCCATTAAATTTTGACAAATATTTTGGTATTAAATCAAATTTTTTATTAAATTCCGAATCTGGACCGCTTGCCACAACAACATTATTTGGGATAATCTCAATTTTTTTTCCTGAGGTATTAACATCTATCAATTTAACCTCTTTATTTTCGATTTTAACAGATTTTATTTTTGATTCATAAAAGATATTCACATCGTGTTTTATTTTTCCTAAAATTGTATTTTCAATTGAATTTTCATCTTGTCCTCTTTTAAAATAAAAATCCTCGATTTTTGAATCAAGAATAAAATTATAATTTTGAGATATCCACTCTGATCTATTAGAAATTTTATTCGGCAATATTCCAATTTCTTTTATTATTTTTTTAATTCTAGTTCCTTCTGTAATATCGTATTTACTACTCTTTGGTCCACATGTATCATTTTTTTCAAGGAGAATTGTTGATAGGCCTTTATTTGACAAGGATAAAGCTGCTGTTAATCCAGCTGGGCCACCACCGATAATTATCGCATCACATTTTAATGACATATTGTTATTATATAAAACAGAATTTGATATTTAAAAAATCTCTATGATTTTTTCTCTAATTATATAAATGAAAAAGGCAATTAAATTGCCTTTGCTTCTTTTGTAGATACACGGAAGATGCTGATATCTTTCTTTCTGGGTTGACTGAACCATCGCATAATCAAATATGCACCATCGAAAAATAACAATGCAAAGAAGATGTAAACAGGCATCATACCAATAGCGACAAATGCCAATACTGCTATCTTTAATAGCCATCTTTGATCAAAGAAATATCTTATGAATTTATGCCCCCAACTGTCTTTTTTAAAATATTTTTTATTGTAATCAATAACATCATTTCCCACTTCATCTAACAATGCAAATGGTGCAAGAAAAATAAGTGGTAAAATCATAAACTCAACACCCGCTCCAACAGCAATTGCAAGTATCACAATCAAACCTGCAATGTGTCCGAAGTTGTCAATTTTACCTTTGAATAATACCCCACAAATTATTGCCAGTAAGATCGTTGCAGCAACTCTATCAACTAACATTGTTGATGCCCATAGTATACCAAGAATTGGTGCAAGAATCATTGCAATTTTTTTGTTGTATTTTCTCTCATCAAATGCATCATCAATATATTTTATACCAGCCCCTAGTATAGGGAAAGCTAATAAAAGGAAATAAAGCAACATATTCTCATAGCCCCCCTTTGGTTATGCTAGATAATAACCCACGAAAATTGTTATTTTTCATATGACCGTTATTTATCAATTCTAAATCATTCCCCATTTTTTGCTTCAAAGAGTTTGTGAAATAAATACGTTTTTCGCACCTAGTTATGCAAGTGGATATGTCGGTATTTACCAGCCTTTGGTTTTGGATGGATCCACTTTTTTCATTCATTTTTCAATATCCCCAGTTTAATTAGGAAAGAATAGAATTTAAAGCCCCATTCCTAAAAATTCCTACAAAATTCTAAAAAAGAATAAAAAATTCTTTTTTTGACGGAAAATAACAAAAAGCTCTTTCAACACAAATACAATTTAAACCGCAGTCAAAGTAATTTGTTTTTTTGATAATGGGGCAGGTTTAATATTATATTGTAAAGGTAAGCTTAAATAATAATCTTCTTCTTTAAATATTATATTATTATTTTCCAATGTTCTTAAAATAGCTGTTATCTTATAATCTGGAACGTCTGAAAACTTCTCTTCTAACTCTTGATGTGAAATAATATCTAGACATGAAAGAAATATTTCTCTTTCTAATTCATCAAGAACAAAGATTCTTGTATTTTCATAATCTCTTTTATCATATATTTTAATGAAATTTCCACCATCTACAAAATAAAATTTGGAGAAATTAAATGTATTTTTTGTTAAACAATCATTATACGATTTTTTATTATATTCAATCCAGAGATCGATAATTTCCTGCCAATTATTTTCCTTAGTTTCTTTTCTTTTAATAAAGCTGTAGTAAAAAATAAAACCTTTATCTAATAGCTCTGGTGGAAACATTATTTGATCAATATCGGTAAAATCCAATTTTTTAATATTGAATTTTGAGTAGTTATCAAAGATATAACTTCCAAATCCTACTAAGAGATTGTTCAGTTGAGGTGGATCAATAAATTGCATAATTTTCATAATATTTTTTTTAGATTCTTCAAAATCGATTTTGTCTTCATTTGGATATTGATATATTAGATTGTACTCGTTTTTTATTCCATTTTCATTACAAAATTTTAGCGACGCAATATTATCTATTACTCTTACTCCTTTATTCATCTTATTAAGATAATTTTGACTAAATGCCTCTATTCCGGTTTGCATAGCAACAAAACCTGCATCTTTTAGGAGTTTGTAGTCGCTACTTTTTAAATCTCCCGATCTTGCTTCAACAAAAAATGAAAAATCCTTCCCAATTTTTTTAATTTCTTCTAATAAATTTTTATAATTATTTTTTGGAAGAGTGTTTCCAATTAAATGAAAATTTAACACCTTATATTTAGTTGATAAAAATTCCAGTTCTTCAACTATCCTTTCAACTTTTTTCTCTCTATAGCATTTATGCTGTAGATTTAAATTACAAAAAGTACATTTATTCCACCAACAACCCCTTGATATCTCTACCGGAAGTCTACCATGAAGCTGAAAATATTTTTGAAGTTCAACCGAACTATTTGCTAAATCCTTATAGAATGAATCGTAATTAATTAAAGGTGTTTCATTGAAATTAACTTTAAAGTCAGAGTTGTTCCAAACAACCTTATCACCAACTCTAAAAATTAAATTAGGAATTGATGAATAGTTTAAATAATCTGATGCAAGTAAATAAAGAGCCTCTTCACCATCGCCAGAAACAATAAAATCTACAAAATCAAAGGCTTCTAAAACCTTTATTCCCAACTTTCCAACTGTTCTGCCCCCTCCAAAAATTATTTTTTTTTCAGGGTATTTTTCTTTTATTTTTTTTGCAACAGCTAGTGAAGGTAAAAATTGACCATAATTTAAACTAAAGCCTATTATATCAAATTCTTTCCATTGATTATTATTAGTAATCCATCTAAAAAAATTTTCAGTACAATCCATATATTTTTCAAAGGAAAAATCATTTTGTTTGAAATTACTATTTTGAATGTATTTATTGAAGTAATTTTTAAAGTTTTTTTGTCTTATATTCCAATGATTTCTAAAAACATATTTTGAAAAAGCCATCTGTGCAGCATAAGATATCCCTGATGTGTTACTAAGAAGGAAATAATTATTCAAACCATAATATTCAGCGGCTTTCAGATAAAGATGGTTGGTTTTGGAGTTAATACCTCTTTTTATTAAATACGACTCTAAAATTTGTAGCTGTATCGAAGGAATATTAATTCCGGCAAAAGGCATTGAAATAAGTAAAACTGATTTATTATCTTCGTGCATCATCCATCCAAAATAAATATAGATAAATTATTTTTATAATTAACCAAATTATTATCAAGAAAAATCTTAGCAAAATTGTAATATAATAGAAATAGAGTTTAGTATTTAGAAAAATAATGACTATTTTAGATATTAAAGATAGGAAAATACTATATGAATTAGATTTGAATGCGAGACAGTCTTTAACACAAATTGGAAAAAAAGTAGGATTGAAAAAAGATGTTGTATCATATAGAATTAATAAACTTCAAGAAGAAGGAATTATTAAGAATTTTTGGACTGCTATAAACACATTTAAGCTAGGATACCTAGTTTTTAGAATTTATATTACTTTTCAATATGTTAATCAAAATGTTAAAAATGAGATAATTACACAATTTGTAGATTATAAAAATACTTGGACAGTTAAATCTCATCAAGGCCAAATTGATTTAGCTAGTGTAATTTGGGTAAGAAATATTTTTGAATTTTATCAATTTTGGGAAAAATTACTTGATGATTATGAAGATTATTTCCAAAAGTCTACTGTTTCAATATATTCACAAGCAATTTGCTATAAAAAATCCTACTTGATTCCAAATTATAATGATAATTCGGGACGTAAAATGTACTCAGCAACTTCTGGTGAATCCATTATAAAAATAGATAAAATAGATTATTATATATTAAATCAAATTGCAATTAATGCACGAATGCCTATTGTTGATCTTGCAAACAAACTTGATTGTTCATCATCAACAATACAATATAGAATTAAGAACCTTATAAAAAGGGGAATTATTAATGCATTTAGAGTAAATATTAACCTTTCTAAATTACACTTACAACATTATAAAGTAGATATATATCTTAGGCAACATAAACAAAAAAAAGATATAATAAGATTTTTGGAAAAAAAACCTTATTTAGAAGGATTAAATTTAGCAATAGGATGGGCAGATATTGAGCCAGAATTTATAGTTAAAAATGTTGATGAATTAACAAAAATATTATCAGAAATTAACTCTAAATTTCCAGATACTATAAAAAAACAAAGTTTCTGGATTACAGAACATAACTATAAAGAACGTTGGCTTCCTGAATTAATATAAAAGAAAAATAAGTTTTAATGTTTACAGAGTGTTTTTTATATTGTAAATAAATGTAATTAGAGATTATAATAAAGCTGGATTCATTCCATAATATATTGCACCCAATGCGGCAATCGCAGCAGGAATTAATATTTCTTCCATTTTTTCTCCTTCACCTCCTTTTATTTATACTGAGGGCAAGATATACTTTCTCTATCATGATTTAAATACTTTATGTGTAAAACTATCATTATGAAAAAATAATTACTATCTAGAATAAAAGGGAAAAAATTAAAACAGATCAAATTAAAACATTAATATTTGAAAATGTGAGGTTTATTTTTAACAACTATTACTTGAAAACCATCTTTTAATGCTTTTTCAGCAATTTTAAAACTTTTTGTATAAATGCTTTTATTCCCCTTTCTCCAATACCATATCATCTCTGACATAGTCACTCTCCAAAAAAATTAATATTAATCTTCCCAATTGAATTTAAATTGGTCTCTTCTCATCTTATGACCAGAATGTACAAGATGCAAAAACGCAGCATCTTCGTATAGGTTTTTTATTTGTTTTTTTATTTCGTCCATTTTCTCTTAATTAGTTATTTTATAGCTCATCTTTAAAAGCAGTTGTTGTACACTTGTTATCTAGTTTCTTTACATTTATTACCAAAAAATTTCTTAATAAATAATTTAAATTGATTTTTTAGAAAATTTTAATCATGTTCATCAGAGATTTCGCCAAAGATTTCCTCTACTAAATCTTCCATACTAATTAATCCTAATGTTTTACCTTTACGATCTTTAAGCAAAGCTAGATGTGTTTTATTTTTTTTCATCTCACGTAAAACATCATCTGCCTTCATACTTGAGTCTATTTTTAGAATCTTTCTCATTATATTTTTCACAGGTAATGAATCGTCATTAACAATTAATGAATCTTTAACATGAACCATACCTACAATATCGTTTAAATTTTTTTTATAGGCAGGAAATCTAGAAAATCCGGTTTTTATAGATTTTTTAATCAAATCCTTTATTGTCTCATTTACACTTATAAATTCAACCTTTTCTTTAGGTGTGAAAATCTCATATGCTCGAGTTTCATCAAATTCAAAAACATCATTTACCATTTCTCGTTCGTCTGTTTCAATTGTTCCTTCCTCCTCACCTAATCTCATCATTGCCATTATTTCATGTTCAGTTACTCCGTTTTCTGGTTCCCTTCCTCCAATCATCGAAATTATGCCTTTAGATATATAATTCAGTAAGACTACCATGGGATGAAACAACTTTGTAACAAAATAAAGAGGGCGTGCAAACTTAAGTGCTAATTTTTCATTTTTTATACCAAATGCTTTTGGGGTTGCCTCACTGAAAACAAGTACCAATAAGGTCATAACAATTGTTGCTAATCCGATACCTACGTTTCCAAAATATAAAGTTGCAATCACTCCAGATAAAATAGATGCAAATATATTAACAATATTATTACCAATTACAATGGCACTTACTACATTATCAGGATTTTCGTAGAGTTTTTCTAAAATTTTTGCCTTTTTATCCCCTTTTCTTGCCAAATCTACCATTACGGCTTTATTTACAGAAACAAAAGCCATTTCGGAACTGGAGAAAAATGCAGATATTATTATCAATAAAACAATGGTTATAATACCAATAGCTATCCAAATCATATTTTATATTCTTCTCTCTTAGGATATAGACTTGTGTAAATGTAAATCATTCATTGTACTTTTAAAATTAACTATTGAAGAAGTGTGGTTGTAAAATTTTCTATTTTGCATTACCAATTTCTTCTACAGCCTCTGGATTTGACAGTGTTGAAGTATCTCCAACATCTTTTCCTAATGCTTTTGCACGAATTACACGTCGCATTATCTTTCCACTACGTGTCTTTGGCACATCATTGACAAACCATATTTCATCAGGTCTAGCTATCTTGCCCATTTCATCACCTACGTGATTACGAAGTTCTTTTCTGAGTTCTTCGCTGGGTTGAACTCCTCCCTTTAAAACAACATAGCTAATTATACATTCACCTTTTAGTTCATGAGGTCTGCCGATAACTGCAGCTTCAGCAACTTTCGGGTGACTTACAAGAGCAGATTCAACCTCTGAGTTTCCAATTCTATGCCCGGAAACATTCAGAACGTCATCAGCTCTACCTTGAACCCAGAAATATCCGTCGTTGTCCTTCCTTGTTACATCACCTGCAAGATAAATACCATCAAATTTACTCCAGTAAGTTTCTTTAAATCTAGTTGGATTTTTATAAATGCCTCTAAGCATTCCTGGCCAAGGATGGGTTAATACTAGATTGCCACCAGCGTTTTCAATTGGTTTTCCTTCCTCACTAAACACATCAGCAGATAACCCGGGTAAGGCTTTTGTTGCAGAACCGGGTTTTAATGGTGTTGTAGGTAGGGGCGAAATAACAAAATGACCTGTCTCAGTTTGCCACCAGGTATCCATTATCTGACATTTTTCATTGCCTATATGTTTATAATACCATATCCAAGCTTCAGGGTTAATAGGCTCACCAACTGAACCTAGCAATCTGAGGGTGCTTAAATCATGTTTTTTTACCCATTCTTCACCATATTTCATAAATAATCTAATACTTGTAGGTGAGGTGTATAAAAGAGTAATATTATATTTTTCAATTATTTCCCACCATCTATCCGGTTGTGGATAATTAGGCGCGCCTTCATATATAACTGAGGTTGCACCTAGAATTAAAGGAGCATAAACAATATAGCTGTGACCTGTAATCCATCCAATATCTGCTGCACACCACCAAATATCATCATCTTTTAAATCAAATACCCATTTAAGTGTATAACCAGTACCAACAGCATAACCACCATGAGCATGAATAATGCCCTTTGGTTTCCCTGTCGTTCCAGAAGTATATAAGAAAAATAATGGATCATTTGCATCTAGTTCTTCTGTTTTACATTCTTTAGACATTCCATAAACAAGATCATGCCACCACACGTCTCTGCCTGCATCCCATGGAACTGGATCACCTGTTCTTTTATACACAATAACATTTTTTACACTTGGGGCTTTTTTTAATGCTTCGTCGCTTTGTTGTTTAAGATAAACTTTTCTTCCGCGTCGCCAAAATCCATCACAAGTGATAACCACTTTTGCTTTACAATCATTAACTCTATCCCTAAAAGCAAGAGCGCTAAAACCTGAAAATACTACAGAGTGAATTGCGCCAATTTTAGCACATGCAAGCATTGCAATTGGAAGCTCTGGTAGCATAGGCATATAAATTGATACTCTGTCTCCTTTTTTTACTCCTAATTTTCTTAGAGCATTAGCAAGTTTATTAACCTCAACATACAAATCATTGTAAGTTAGTTTGGTAACATCGCCTGGTTCACCTTCAAAAATAAAAGCAACCTTGTTTTTTCTCCAACTTTTTACATGTTTATCAAGTGCGTCGTTAACAATGTTATATTTAGCTCCAATAAACCATTTTACCCAAGGTGCTTCCCAGTCTACAACTTTATTATAGGGTTTGTACCATTCAACCAGATCCTTAGAAATTTCTTCCCAAAACCATTCCCAATTCTTTGCTTTTTCATATAATTCATCAAAAGTTTTTATATTATGTTCATCCATCCATTTTTTAACATTTGTATTTTTTACAAATTCTTCAGATGGTTTAAAAATACGCTTTTCATCTAATAATACTGATATATTTTCGGTTGACATATTTTTCAATCCATTAAGATTTTGATTATTTTTTATTTTTATTTGCTAATTCTATTGGATGTGCTCACATAAGTATATTAAAAAACCCATATTCTCCTAGGCCAATATATCATATGTGGGGGGTTGCGGGAATATATTTTCAGTATAAGAATTTTTTCATGTACAATCAAGATATTATATATGATTTTTTTAAAAAGGAAATTGAAGATTATTTTTAATGATTTTTAAATCAAGACCTAATATCCACTCTAATAAAAAAAGAAAAAAGTAAATAAGAAGTATTTAAATTGAATACTTTCTTATTTTGCTAAAGCTATCTCAATAGATGAGACGTTTGATGTTCTTCCTTCTTCGTTTGTAATAGATTCTGTTCCTATTTTTATTTCTTTGATCTTTGCATCAGTTACAAACCTGTTTCTTGTGATTTCTGCAGCATCCACTGCTCTGCTAATGGCTCGCCCTCTTGCTTTAATCACTACCTCATTAGAGCCACTATTGAACTGTGTTACTACAGCTAAAACATAGCTCATCGGTGGTTTGTTTCCGATGTATATTACGTTTTCTTCTTGTACTTCTTCTTTTGCTGTCATAAACTATTACCTCCCTGGTATTCATTGAGTTAGGTGCGATATTATCATTGTTATTGTTTATAAACATTTCGAATTTTATTATTATGAGCATCAATAATTTTAATTATTTTTGATATTACCTCATTAGGGTTCTTTCCAATTATCCGTATCATCGGTTCTTTGCCAATAGCCCCTAGATCATATATAATATCTGGTATATAATCAAATTTTTCAATTGCTTTTTTAGTTCCCCATTCCATAGTTGAATTAACTGCCTTAGGTTCCAATTCTCGATTAAAACTGCCTATTTTTAATCCGCTTTTTTCGCATAATTTAAGGTTTTTTTCAGAAAATCTGATGTTCATTGCAGATCGGTATTTTTTATCTAAAGACATTACTGCAAGTACTATAGATGCAACATGTTTAGAAACTCCAAAATTAATACTACCACAAACACTAATCTGATTATTATTTCTAACAATCCTACCATCTATTGCACAAACATCTTCCAATTTTGTTGCATTTTCAGAGGCATAGGCAAAATTCATACCTACTTCAGGAATAAAATCTGAAGGTAAAATAGTGATTAATTTATTTATTGAATTCTTTAATTCAAACCACACATTGTAGTAATTATCATTCTCAAGTTTTGGAATTATTTTTATCGAGGTTAAATGGTTTAAAACATCAGATCCTTTTGCAGGTGAATAACCTTTTTTTATCATGTCCCATACTACAAATTTGGCTCTTTTAACAGCATGAATAGGTGTTTCATTCAGTGCAATAAAACCTGTTATTAATGCGGATAATGTACATCCAGATCCATGGGCTTTTTTACTAATTATTCTAGGCAAAGTAAACTCATAAAAATTTTTTTTATCGTACAAGATATCCGTACAGTTCTTATTTTTTAAATGCCCTCCTTTTATTAAAACATATTCTGGTCCAAACGTAGAAATTTTTTTACAGGAATTTTTAATATCGTCTATCGAGGTAATTTCAGTTCCAGAAAGTTCAACAGCCTCAGGAATGTTAGCCGTAACCATTAATGAATTAGACAATAGATATTCTTTAAAATGATTAACAACAGATTTAGAATATGATAAAGATTTTCCACTTGTTGATACCATAACAGGATCTACTACGGGTTTCAAATCATACTGCAAAAATTTTTTTGAAACCAACTTAATTATTTCACCATCAAATAACATTCCAGTTTTAACCGCACTTATTTCAAAATCTTCAATTATTGTATCGATTTGAGATTCAATAATTTCAACAGGCAATTTATGGATTTTTCTAACGGTTTGAGTGTTTTGTGAAGTAACACATGTGATAATGGTTACACCATGCAAACCAAGAAATGAAAAAGATTTTAAATCAGCCTGGATCCCTGCCCCAGATGAAGGATCAGAACCTGCTACAGTCAATACTACTCTTTTCATTAGATACTAATATACTAATTTTTATTTATACAATTACTTAACAAAATTAATAAATAAAAAATAAAGTCAAAATTTTAAAATAGTTATTTTTCACGATTATAGGGTATTAATTTACCATCATCCTCTTCTTCAAAAAGTGGTATTTGTTTTGTATCGGCCTTTGATTCGTTATAGATGATTTGCTCTAGTGCGTCCATTTTATTTATCCTCCATTTCTCCTGTAATTAAAATGATGGTATTAAGTTGCAAACAATATTTTTACAAAGCAATATTCCCTTTAATATCCATCCCATACTTTGTGTATTTTGGTATATGCAAGTATAGTTCAAATACTTTCTCATTTTTCAAAATTTATTATAAAAAAAGTAGTAGTTAAAAAGGTGTAAAAAAGAAGGATGGCTGGTCTCACTAGGAGGGATGGGATGCATAAAAACTACCAGCACAATTCCTTCCGAACCTACGAATTTAATAATATTTTAAGTACCTTTTTCGCAGATGAATATGTATATAGATATGTAGCTGGTCAATCTTGTTTCAAAAAATATTAAAATAGAATCAATAATTACTAGTGTGGATACAAGGGAGGATATAATGAAAGATCAAGAACTTATTGAAATGTTTAATAATGTTTTTGCACCAAAATCAGGTGAAAAAATCTTATTTATATTTGATAAACCACATGGAGATATTAAAGACACAAATAGCTGGAAAGCTCGAAGAGAAATGGCCAATAAATGGTATAGGATTTTCAAATTAATAAGTAAGGAAAAAGGTTTTTCTGTCGATTTCTTGGAATACAATGCTACAGGTATGCACAATAAGCTTATTCCTAGTACAATAATAGATGCGGCAAGTAAAGTAAATCTTGTAATTGCAATGACAGAATTTTCTGCATCTTCTTCTTTAAAAACATTACGTCAAGACAAAAATATTAACATTCGATGTGCAAGTATGCCTGGTGTTGAAAAAAGAATGGAAGAAACAGCATTTAAAGCAAATTATGAGGATGTAAAAATATATGCAAATTCAATTAAAAAATTTTTAAACAAAGCTATTGGTGCAAAGGTTGTATTTTCTACCGGTGATGGGCTTTTTTTAGATTTACGAAACCGAGAAGCTAGTGCAGATGGAGGAGACTGTAGTCAATCAGGGCAGTTCATCAACTTTCCTAGCGGTGAAGGATATGTTGTTCCTTATGAAGGAACATCTGATGAAATTGAAAAATTTGGAAGTAGTAAAACTGAAGGAATATTGCCTGACAATCAGCACGGTGATTTAATAAAATACAGAGTTAAAAATAATACAATTATTGAAGTTATTGGAGATGGAGAGGAACCCGAGAAGATGCGTAATTTTTTTGATGAAAATGAATCAAGAAGGAATATTGCAGAACTTGGTATTGGATGTAATCCTAAGGCAATTGTCACCGGAAATATTCTTGAAGATGAAAAAGTTGGTGGACTTCACATAGCATATGGAATGAGTAAGCATTTAGGGGGAAAAATTGTAAGCGATATGCACCAAGATATATGTTTTCCAAAGGGAGTTCCTGCTGCTGCAACCTCCCTTACATTGATAAATAAAGATGGTTCAAAAATAAATCTGATTGATAATTCAACACTTCGTTATGATTTGCTAAAATAATTTAAATAATATTATATTTTTTTAATCTTATTTTACATTATAAAATTTTGAGGGGAGAAATTGGCTATTGGTTTTGTTTAAATAAGTACTAAACCAGCATGTGAGCGTGAAGTTTTTAATAAACCATCTCAAGTCCCCGAAATTTTAGATTAGCACTCACTTTTTGGTGAGTGTGATTTAATTGCAAAAATTATGTCAATTGAAGGTACAATAAGCACAAAGACATTAACAGGTACTATATTCTAGTATATGATTTAATAAAACAATATTACAATCTCGAGTTAGAATAAATTATCAGCAATTATTTTAATTGCTAATATGTTTATTATACTGAGTGGTTATAGATGCCAAAGATAGTAATTAAAAAAGATGGGGCAAAAGAGGACTTCATAAAAGAAAAAATCATTGTTAGCGCAGTTAAAAGTGGAGCAGATATTCATATTGCACGAAAAGTTGCAGATAAAATAGATAAACACCCTCATGAAGAAATTAAAACAAGCGAAATTAGAAAAAATGTATTGGATGAATTAAAATTGCATAATCCAGATATTCCAAAAAGATGGCTAAGTTATGACAAAAATGTAAAAAGACTCTACAGACACATGTATTAGAGGATTTTTTGTTCTATATAACTTTGGAAAAAGTAATTTTTATTAATCCATATTTGCTATTGTTTTATTGGTTGGGGATTGACTTATGTTGGAAAAGCCGGAAATTGTTAGAGAAATGGAAGAAGCAGATAGATTACATAGACCAGATATTTTTAATGATACAATAAAAAGGGATAAAAATAATTCTGAAAAAAAGATTTATCAAGATAAATTTGAACTTGAAGATGATCTTGATGATATATGGTTTAGCCTATGGAATCTAATCTAAAAACAATAAATCTTATTATTATTTAAGATGCAATTTAGAATTCTATCAAAGTATAGAGAATATGTATCTCACTATAGATTATATTAGTAATCATTTAGTATTTGTAATTAATTTAATAATTCGGCAGAGTCGAAGAAAGGGTTACTCTTTAGCATCCCATCCTCTCCTTCTTGCCCCTTTCTTCTCTCCCTCACTTGCTACTTTTTAAATAATAATTTTTCTGAACAAGAGTAAATTATATTACCAATTGTTAACTTAATTTATATTATTGGTTTTTTAAATCTATTTATTATTTTATTTTCTTCTTTGATCTAAATTAAGATCTTGACAAGAAAAAAATTGACTATTGGATAACTTATATTCAACGATGAAGACGATCACGAGTAATCTTTGAGGCACTCATAGAATCAATAAAACCAGATTGCATTAATATCTGTTTTACCTGGTTTATTTTATAAGGAGATTTAGAAATGTCAGCAACTATATACCACCGAGCTTTTTTACCTCTTTGAGAACTCTTAGATTCTGTCATAATTAAATCGATTTTCATACTAGCAATTTTTTTTGCAATTTTTGCTAGACAACCTGGAGTATCACCGAATTCTATTTCCATCTTAATGATATTCGAAGGTTTACCATAGATTGGGGTGATTGTTATTTGCTCCATTTTTGTATCAAGGCTAATTAAAACTTCATCTCCTTCTTGAAGTTTAAGAGATTCTCGAAATTCATTCGGAATAACCAATCGTCCGCGTGTATCTAACCTGATTATTGAGTTCATTTAACCATTTGTGGGAATTTTGTGGGATGTATATTAGAAAGATTATATATAAAACTTTCTAAAACATAAAATCAAAATTAATACAGCATTTTCATTCTTATTTTTATTATTATATTTTTTTAATAGCAAAATATTTATACATTAAAAAGGATAACGAGAACAAGGTGAGGTGTTTGAGAAGAAAGGAAAGTTTTGTGTTGGATAAAGAGGATGAAAAGGTTGTAAATCTTTTTACTGATCTTGGGATGCCAAAAAATCAATCAAGGACTTTAATGTATATTAGCCAATTTGATGAATGTCGGTCAGCTGATGTAGAGCGCGGCGCAGATCTACGTCAACCTGAGGTAAGTGTAGCTATACATGAATTAAGAAAAAAAGGTTGGATAAAAAGACGTATTCAAAAGAAAGAAAATGAAAGAGGTAGACCAATTCATATTTATAGTTCTTCAATGCCACTATCAGATATTGTAAAATCTTTTGAACAAGAGAAATTAGGTGAAATCGAAACTTTAAAAAATGATATTTCGGAACTTAAAAATCTCCTGAGCGTCAAATAACCAAATATTCATTTACTCTATTTTTCTTAATATTTTCATTAGAATGAACTAAAAATTTTTACAATTAATAACAAAACAGAATACATTTATGATACAAATGGTTTTATAAAACATTAATTACTACACTTTATGATTTTGGAGAAAAAATATGCCAAAAAGTAGTAAAGAACAAATTATTGAGGATGAAAAAAAGATAATTACTGAACTACAGAAAAATTCTAAATCCAGTATTGATAATATTGCAAAAAATTGCGGATGTTCGAGACAAAAGGTATGGAGAATTATTAAAAGATTGGAAGAAAATAAAACAATTTGGGGATACCGTGCAGTTATAGATGACGAAATGACTGGTGTTAAAAGATATCAGATACTCATAAAGAAAAAACCAGCTCCAATGTCAAAAAAAATTATTGAAATGTTTATTGACAAAAAAATAAATGAACGGTTAGAAAAATTTAATGTTAAATTTGAATGTAGCTTCTATACTCAAGGTTATTATGATTGGTCAATATGTTTAACAGCCCCCAGTATTGTTGTATTGAAAAAGTTCATTGAGTTGTTAAATTCAGAGTTTGGAGATTTCATTTCAGATATTCAAGTTTTGGAAGTGGTATTTCCATTGTTAAAAGGTGGTTTTGATAACCCAAATACAGAAGATATTAAAGATTTTTTTTGATTAAAATATTTAAATTTTTAATAAAAATTATTTCAAAATATTTTTTTTATTATTAAAATACTGTGTCAAAAACTATCTCTTTATAAATAATTTTTTTAAGATAAAAACATAATATCTACTTGCCATGATGACAATTAATATAAATACTTTACATAACATATGTTGCAAAAAGTTTTTATACTATTTTTACATATTTTATAGTATATTAGGGGGCCTATTGTTTGAAAGAATTTTTATTCAAACTATTTTTCATTCTTTCCTCCTTTCCTCACGTAGGCTCCCTCTTAACCTCCCTAAAATAAAATTTTTATAAAAAACCTTGATTTAATTTATTTATTTTGGAAAAATTATTTAGATGTTAATAATTTCTATTTTTGATGAAAAATCAAATCAGAATACTTGGCATTGATGATTCGCCATTTTCTTTTAACGAAAAATATTGCAGGGTTATTGGAGTTGTGATGCGCGGAGGAGAGTATCTAGAGTGTGTTTTAAGTAATCAGGTAAGTATTGATGGAGATGAAGCTACTTTATTATGTACTAATATGATTGAAAATACAAAACATAAACAGCAGATTCGAATTGTAATGATTGATGGTGTTACATTGGGGGGCTTTAATATAATTGATATAAAAAAATTACACGAATTTACAAAAATCCCAATAATTACAATAACAAGAGATAAACCAAATTTTGAAAAAATAAAAATAGCTCTTCAAAAAAACTTTAAAGACTGGAAAAAACGATGGGATTTAATAAATCAAGGGACTTTACATCAATTAAAAACAAAGCACAATCCAATATATATCAAATGTGAAGGAATAAACATTTTCGATGCAAAAGAAATAATAGATATTTCAACTATACGCGGTGTAATACCTGAGCCGTTACGTGTTGCTCATATAATTGCATCGGGAATTACAAATGGTGAGTCTCATGGAAAAGCCTAAAGCTATGATTGACAGGAAAAAATGTCTAGCTTGTGGAGGGTGTATTTCTGTATGTCCTCAAGATGCTATTGATATGCAATCTAGTTATGCTTATGTAAATAAAGAAAAATGTACCAGTTGTGGTATTTGTATTAAAACTTGTCCTATCGCTGCTATTTCAAGCGAGGTGTATAACTTATGAAATATGATGTAGTGGTGGTTGGTGGTGGCCCTGCGGGAAGTATAACCGCTAAATTTGCTGCAGATTCTGGTGCGAAAGTTCTTATTGTTGAACGCAGACGAGAGGTTGGTTCTCCAGTTTTATGTGCAGAGGGAATAAGCAGAAGGATTGATAAATATAACATAATTAAGAAAGGTAACTGGATAGCAAGCAATATGGACGGGGCTAGGATCTTCTCTCCAAATAGGACGATTGTAAAATTAGCAGCAGATATTGCAGGTAGTGAAACTGGTTATGTATTGAATCGTGAATTATTTGATAAGGAACTTGCAAAAAGCGCGATTAAATCTGGTGCTAAAATTATGCTAAATACCTGTGCTATTGATTTAATCAAGGAAAAACAACAGATTAAGGGGGTAAAAGTTAGGCATTTTGAAGATGAAATAGCTATAGAAGCAGATATTGTAGTTGGTGCAGATGGAGTTGAATCTAAAGTTGGTAGATGGGCAGGGCTACAAACGACTTTAAAACCATTCGACTTAGAAACCTGTGCCCAATATACACTTTCAAATATTGAATTAGAAAGTTCTTATTGCGATTTTTATCTTGGTAAAAAAATTGCTCCAGGCGGTTATGTATGGGTATTTCCAAAAGGAAAAGATATTGCAAATGTTGGTATTGGTATTCTTGCTAGTTTAAGTAAACCCGGTTTAGCGTTGAAACTCCTTGATAAATTCATTAAATCTGATCCAAAATTAAAAGATGGTGAACCGATTAGATTTCTTGCTGGCGCAGTCCCTGTTGCAGAACCAATAAAAGCTGTTAAGGATAATATTGTGCTTGTGGGTGATGCTGCAAGACAAGTCGATCCAATTACCGGGGGTGGGTTGATGGCGTCTGTTGAAGCTGGTAAAGCAGCCGGTGAGACTATTGGAGAGGCAGTTAAACAACAAAAATATGATGCGGAATTTCTAAAATCTTATGAAGAGATAATTGAAAAAACGCTTTATAAAAAATTGAAAAGAAATTACGTAGTAAAAGAGATTCTATTAGACATGCAGGACAAAACTCTGAACATGCTAGCTGATTCCTTAAAAGATTATAATTTTGATGAGCTTAGTACATTAAGTTTATTAAAGGCACTTGTTGCAAAACACCCCTCATTGCTAATTAAATTAAAACCACTATTAAAGCTCTCAAGGATGTAGGTGATAGGTAATATGAAATGGGGAATTGTGTGTAATACTTTTGTAAAAAAAACAGTGTCCCTTGCAAATACTGTATATGAATTTTTAAAAGAAAATGGAGAAGTTTTTCCTGAAAGAAAATTTGCAAAAACTATATCTGAAAAAGGTTATTCATTAAAAGATATCAATGAAAATACAGATATTGTTGTCACATTAGGTGGCGATAGTACGATTTTAATGGTTATGGAAGATATTTGTAAACCTGTTTTTGCAATCAATTCAGGTGGAATGGGATTTCTTTCTGAAGTTGAATCAAAATATGCAATAGATGGATTGAAAAGAGTTATTGAAGGAGATTATAATGTCGAGGAAAGGGCTAAATTAAAAACAATCTTAGATGGAGAAAGACTATCAGATGCTGTTAATGAAGTAACAGTACAAACTGATAGAATAGCAAAAATCCTTTATTTTAAATTATTTGTTAATGATGAATTAATAGAAACTATGGGAGCAGATGGAATTATAGTTTCAACTCCTACTGGTTCTACTAGTTATTCCTTGAGTGTTGGTGGACCTATTATGGATCCCATGGTTAATGCAATGATTATTGCCCCGCTTGCACCTTTTAAATTGTCTGCTCGTCCATGGATTGTACCATTAAATAGAAATGTTAAAATGACCCTTTTACCGAAAAGTAAGGAATCAAAACTTGTAATCGATGGAAGGATTTCGCATCAAGTAAATAAAGATAGTGACATTGTCGTAACTGGATCTGAAAAAAAGGCAAGATTTATTAGATTTGGTGAAAGTTTTTACCAAATGGTAAGATTAAAACTAATGAGATAATAATGGGATTATTTAGGCAAAAAAAGAAAAAAATTACGATTGATGTAAATTGGAAAATTAAAAAAGAATGCTTGGATCTTATTTTAGAATGCGCAAAATCAAATTTTCCTCGTGAATTTGGTGGTCTTTTAAGAGTTGAAACCTCAGAAAAAAATACAATATCAGAATTAGTCGTACTGCCTGGAACTGTATCGGGTGATGCACATGCAATATTCCAATTACACATGCTACCTATTGATTATAGTATAGTTGGAACAGTTCATAGCCATCCCTCACCTATTCCACAACCATCAACAGCAGATTTAGAATTATTTAATAAATTTGGTAAAATCCATTTAATAACCGCAAGTCCTTTTAAATATACATCATGGAAAGCATTTGATTATAACGGAAAAGAGGTTGAAATTTCAATCATATAATAAATAAAAATTTGATATGTAATATTAATTAAGTGGAGATTTATGAGTGTTTCACCCCTTGATGTGATTGTATTTGCACCTCTTGCACCATTGTTTGGTGTGTTATTGTTTTGGTTTATACAATTGTTGTTTATTGAAAGCCAGAAATATCAACTCTCAAAAATATGGGATAAACACAAACCCTTCTGTAGATTTACTAATCTTTTGGGTATTGTGTACCAAACTTTCTGTCACGCCCTTGGTTATACTGTAACAAAAAGTGGGATATCAAATTTTTACATAAGTGTTGATTATGGTAAAGTCGATCCTAAAAAAGAAAAAAAAGGGATTTTTGAGTGGACATCAAATGCATTTCTCTTTGTTGGTCCATTTTTTATTCCATCACTTCTACTAACAATCTTTTTCTTATTAATATCTGATAGAAATATTGAAATTGCGCAATCTATAGAATATGGTTTTGCTGAAGGAATGATTAATTTTGGCACAAATCTATTTGCATTTTCGGAAAATCTATTTCTATTAATAGCAAATATCGATCTATTACATCCGCCCCATATTGCATTCTTGGTTCTTCTTATATTTCTTGGAATGGGAATACGACCCAGCTATATTCGTCAAGAGAAACATAGAAAGGTCGACATGTTATATGATCTTAATAACATCAGAGAACATATTTTTAAAAAACCGATATACATTGTCGTTTTGATACTACTTGCGTATATTTTTTTCTATATATCGGTTCTGATAAATACCAACTGGTACGTTTTGTTATTTTCAATATTTGGTTGGTTATCTATCATTGCGATAGTTTCAATAGTGATTGCTCATTTGATAATATTATTAATACGAGTTACAGATAATTTGACTAAAATATTTAAAATATTAACTTATATTAACATTCCCTTATCTTATGCATTGATGAGATTATTATTAATTTATATTTTGCCAAATGAATACATTGCTAGCATTTCACTTCTCATAATGCTTATATCTACTTGTTTAATCGTGTTGTTATTAATGAAAATAAAAACCAATAAGCTTAAAACCAAATCAAAGATGAAAGATTTGAGGGTTGAGGATGGACCAGCACGAAATATTAGAAAATGAAAAAGTCGAAGAAATATTGTCTCCACATCCGCTTTCATTTATGAGACTTCAATCATTGTGTTTATTTTTAATTCTTTGGGGAGTATTAGTTGGTTGGTTAGTAAATTTCTCAGAGTATCAAGAACTTTTTAGCAGTAATGAATGGTTCCCAATTCTTGCATGGAGCTTAGTATTGTTGTTAGTAGGTGTAATTGCATCATTATTAACAATACAATGGAGTATATTCTTCCTCTTTTTGGGTGTCTTTGCGGGTGGATTATCGCTTATGTTGTGGCAGGGATGGTTGAGTGAATCGGGCATTTTTATTCCATTTTACTCAGTTGCAGTCTCTATTATAGGATTCTTAATTGTGGAATTGTATAGACGTTCACATAAATATATTATCACAAACTTTAGAGTAGTGTTCAAAGGAGGAATAGTAACCAAACGTGAACGAACTTTGAGATATGATAAAATAACAGACATTGATGCAAAACAAGGAGTATTAGGACAAATTTTTGGATTTGGAACAATAATTCCTATAAGTCAATCCGGTTTTGGTCTCGGTAGTGATAAATCATTTGCTGCCGGAGGAGTGCAGGTGGGCTCAAAAAAGATTGGATTATTGGGTTTATTTGGTGGTGGTAAAGAAGTTCAAACACCTAGAGCAAGAACTTATTATGAGCTTCATGGAGTACATCCTTACAAAGAAATTAAAAAATTGGTAGAAAATTTGGTACAGGGTCATGTTATAACTCCTTATCAACAAGAACAAGTTGCTTTCCAGAAGGAACAAGTTGATATCCAAAAACAAATGAGAGATTTATTAAAGAAACAAATGGGACCAAAAGAAGAGGAAGATAATACAGATTCGTAGATATATTTATAATCTAAATTTTAATTTCCAAACTACTATGGTGCCAAAGAAGGTTTTTTTTACGAAAGGTGTAGGACGGCATAAACACGAACTACAGGCTTTTGAATTAGCCTTACGCAACGCAGGCATTGAAAAATGTAACCTAGTCAAAGTGTCAAGTATCGTTCCGCCAAATTGTAAAATAATCACCAGAGAAAAGGGTATGAATTATCTCAAACCGGGACAGATTACATACTGCGTGATGTCAAAAAATAGTACAAATGAAGCAAATAGATTAATTGGTGCATCAATAGGCGTTGCAACCCCAAAAGAAAAAAACTCTTATGGATATATCTCTGAACATCATAGCTTTGGAGAAGTGAGTAAAAAAGTTGGTGATTATGCAGAAGACCTTGCTGCAACAATGCTTGCAACTACACTTGGCCTGGAATTTGACCCTGATAAAGCATGGGATGAAAGAAAACAAGAGTATAAAATGAGCGGCCAATTTGTAAGAACACAAAGTATATCCCAAACAGCTAAGGGAGATAAAAATAGCCTCTGGACCACTGTTATCGCAGTAGCAGTTTTTTTAGAGGAGTAAAATTTTATGGATATTAATAATGTGTTTTTAAAAAAACCTAGAATTATCCCAAAACCACCAAAAATCAATGATATAAATATCTTTGATCTAATTGATTTTTACTCTAGATCTGGTGCATATAATGGTGGAAGATTAGTAGAAGCATGTAAGATTTTTGAAAATATGATTCAAGAAGATGCAACAGTCTGTCTAACCCTTTCTGGTGCTTTAAGTCCTGCAGGAATTGGCGGTTTTATAATTCAACTAATAAAACATGGCATTGTAGACTTTATAATATCAACAGGTGCAAATTTATATCATGATTTGCATTTTGCATTGGATTTACCTGTTTATCAAGGGGATTTTAGAGCCGATGATGCTGAATTATTGAAAAATGAAATTGTGAGAATTTATGATATTTTCTTGCCCAACGATACCTTGATAAAAACAGATGAATACGTTCAAAATGTTGTTAGGAAATATTTGCCAAAGGAACCAATTTCCTCAGCTCAACTACATCATTTCATCGGGAAAGATTTAATAGATAACGGGAAAAAACCAGAATATTCAATAATGGCAAATGCAGCAAAATATGATGTTCCTATATTTACTCCTTCACCGGGTGACTCTTCAATTGGAATGAACCTTGCTTTATTAAAATTATTAAACGAAAAATTAATTGTGGACACGGATTTGGATGTATTAGAAAGTGCATCAATAATCTTTAACAGTGGAAAAACAGGGGCTGTAGAATTGGGGGGTGGCGCCCCTAAGAATTTTTACATGCAAACTCAACCAATGCTAAGTCAAATAATGAACATTGAAACTGGAGGTCATGACTATTTTATTCAAATAACTGCAGATGCTCCTCATTGGGGTGGTCTTTCAGGTGCAACACCTTCAGAGGCTGTATCCTGGAAAAAAATAAAACCAAATGACTTGAAAAATAATGTTGTCGTTTATTGCGATGTTACGGTTGCTGCGCCAATAATTTTTTCATATATTTTATCAAAGAAACATAAAAGAAATCCAAAACGATTATATCTAAAGAGGGGCGAATATTTAGACAAATTAAAAAAAACATATTCAAAAAAATAATCCATCTTAATTGAAAATATTCTTTTAATTTATTTTTAGAGGGTAAGGTTTTTAATATAGTTGACTATGTCCCCATTCCTATAGAAGATAAAAAATAATTTGAAATAAGATAAGAAGGCGTGTTTATGGAAGAAGTTTTTATTAAATGGTTTGAGGAACTTAACATTAAAGATGTCCCATTAGTTGGCGGCAAAAATGCATCCCTAGGTGAAATGATTAGAAATCTAGGTGACAAGGGCGTAAGTGTTCCTTCTGGCTTTGCAATTACAGCATATGCTTATAAATACATGATCGAGAAGGAAGGAGTAGATAAAAAAATAATGGAGATTTTGTCCGATTTAGATACACATGATGTAAATAATTTAGCAGAGCGTGGCCAGAGAATTAGAGAATTAATTAAAAACACTCCGATTCCACCTGAACTAGAGAATGAAATAAGAAAATATTATCAAGAAATGGAAAGTCGATATGGTAAAAATACAGATGTTGCAGTAAGAAGTAGTGCAACAGCGGAAGACCTGCCCGATGCAAGTTTTGCAGGCCAACAGGAAACATTTCTAAACGTTACTGGTGAGGATGAATTGATTGAAAAAGTAAGAGATTGTTTTTCATCTTTGTTTACTAACAGAGCTATTTCATACAGGGTCGATAAGGGCTTTGATCATTTTAGTGTGTATATCTCTGTTGGAGTTCAAAAAATGGTAAGATCAGATCTTGCTTCATCGGGTGTTATGTTTTCAATTGATACAGAAAGTGGATTTAACGATGCAGTTTATATTACTGGAGCCTATGGATTAGGAGAAAATGTTGTTCAAGGAGCTGTAAATCCTGATCAATTTTATGTTTTTAAACCGACTTTGAAGAAAGGTTTTAAACCTATTTTAGAGAAAAAGATAGGAACTAAAGAAAAACGTATGATTTATGATGAAAAAGGAACGAAACAAGAGGTTGTCAGCGAGGAAGACAAAAGAAAATTCGTTATTGGCGATGAAGAGATTTTAAAACTTGCAGAATGGGCATGTATAATTGAAGATCATTATCAAAAACCCATGGATATTGAATGGGCCAAGGACGGAAACACAGGAGAATTATTCATTGTACAGGCTAGGCCCGAAACAGTTCATTCTCAAAAAGATATGGCAACTTTAAGTACTTATGTTCTTGAAGAAACTGGAAATTTATTAATTGAAGGTGAAGCAGTAGGAAGCAAAATTGGCCAAGGCGAGGTAAATATAATAGAGAATGCAAAAGACATTAGTAAGTTCAAAAAAGGACAAGTATTAGTTACAGACATGACCGATCCCGATTGGGAGCCCATAATGAAAATTGCTGGAGCAATTGTCACCAATAGAGGTGGACGAACATGTCATGCCGCAATTATATCTAGAGAATTAGGAATTCCCTGTGTGATAGGAACTGGTGAAGGAACGCTGAAGATACCAAATCAGACAAAGGTTACAATAGATTGTTCAGAAGGTGTCGGCAAAATCTATGAAGGATTATTGAAATTCAGAGTAGATGATCTAAAACTTGATAATCTTCCTGAAACGAAAACACAAATAATGATGAATGTTGGAGTTCCTGAAAAAGCATTCCAACAAGGTCAGATTCCTAACAATGGGGTTGGTTTAGCAAGAGAGGAGTTTATAATAAATTCACACATTGGAATTCATCCATTATCTTTATTAGAATATGATCAATTAAAGCAAAAAGCATCTGGTGATTCAAAATTAAAAGAGGCAATTGAAAAAATTGATGAGAAAAGCATAGGCTACGAAGATAAAGTTGAATTCTTTATAGATACTTTAGCTCGTGGTATTTCTAAAATTGCTGCTGGTTTTTATCCAAATGATGTAATTGTACGCTTATCTGATTTTAAAACAAACGAATATGCAAATTTGATAGCGGGTTATCTTTACGAACCAACTGAACATAATCCAATGATTGGGTGGCGAGGTGCCTCCAGATACTATGACGAAAAGTTCAAAGCAGCTTTTGGACTTGAATGTAAGGCTGTTAAAAAAGTAAGAGAAGAAATGGGACTTACAAATGTTAAGCCTATGATACCGTTTTGTAGAACCCCGGACGAAGGGAGAAAAGTCGTTGAAATAATGAAAGAAAATGGTTTAAAACAAGGTGAAAATGGACTTGAAATCTATGTAATGTGCGAGGTTCCTTCTAATGTGGTTGTAGCTGATCAATTTGCAGACATTTTTGATGGATTTAGTATCGGTTCAAATGACCTAACTCAGCTAACCTTAGGACTTGATAGAGATTCGGACTTAGTTGCACACATATTTGATGAAAGAAATGATGCGGTAAAAAGATTGGTTTCTCAAGTAATAGATGTTGCCCATAGCCATCAGCCTCGAAGAAAGGTTGGTATTTGCGGCCAAGCACCATCTGATTTTCCCGAATTTGCTGAATTCTTGGTTGAGCAAGGCATTGATAGTATTTCTTTAAATCCAGATACAGTTGTTAAAACCAGATTGAAGATTGCGGAAACAGAAAAACGTCTTGGGATTTAATCCAATTTTTCCTTTCTTTTTTTCTGTTTAACTATCTGAAAGTATTTATTACATTATTTGATTATTATGACTATGGAGATAATTCCTAAAATCACTTTAAAAAAAAGAAAAATGCTTGCAGAAAATGAAGAAACAATAACTTCCGAAAAATTAACTAATCTGGTAAAAAAGGATAATCCACTATATTTTTATGATTTAGATGGAATAGATAGGGACAAGCCAAATTTATGTCTTTTTCAAAAGGTTTCAAAAAGTTATGAAATGTGGATTGATTCAGGCCCACGTGTTTTAGGTGATGTTGTTGATTTGATTATGGCTGGTGCAGCCAAAATAACTTTAAGAAAAAAGGTATGGTTAAATTTAGATATTTCAAGTGTTAAAGAAATAACTGAAAGTAAAATTTTTATTGGAATTGACTCACTAACCAATGAAATTAATAATATTGATATATCAATCTTTTCTGAGGTTGATGGTTATGTATATTTTGGAAATAAATCCGATTTTGAAAGAGATTTTAAATTATCCAGTAAATTAAAAAACTTATGTAAAAATAATAGACTTTATGTATGTGAAAATAGTGAAAAAAATATTCCTTATTGGGAAAATATGGGTATTACAGGCGTTTTGATGGATATAAAAAAGAATTAGGAGATTTGCGGAAATTGGATGGAGAACAAAGGATTATAATTGCTTTTATATTCAAACGAAGTGGTAAAACAAAATTAAAAGATTCTGAAGTCTATCTTCCCCTCTCAATTGAACTTGGATGGTTTTCTACAAAAGACGCCCAAGAATTTATTGAATTTGCTATAAAGGAAAAGCTATTAGTTAAAGAAGATGAAATGTTGTCCCCAACTTTTGATATTGAAGAAATAAATATTCCGATAGGTTTTTTTCCAACCAAGTCAAAATATAAAAAAAATGATGAAGAATCATCTGAGACATTGATTGAGAATATAATAGTAAGAATTATCGAAAAAACAAATCTATCCAAGGAAGAAATACTAAAATCTATGACCGATATTCAAAAAGAGAAAAAAATAATTCCAGAAGTTGCAGTTTTAATGTTTGCAAAAACATACGGAATTAATTTAGATGATTTTTTAGACCAAGTTGAAGAAATTATTTTTAAAGAAAATGAATGATAATTGGGATTAATAGCAGACCCATACAATGACTTCTTCTAACACCCCAATATATTGGTAGAAAACCTATACTTGTAGCAGAAATAAGAACTAAAACTCCCAATATTCCCGTAAATAAAAAAACAAGTATTGTAATCATTGCAATTGTTGATGTAACTAATTTAGAATAAGGAATGTTTGCAAAATGTTTGGCAAATATCTTTCCAACTTTTAAAGTTAAAAAATAAGAAAGTGATCCGGCTAATATCAAAAACATAAGCAAATAAATTAGATCTTGTGGTAAAATTATCGATGACCATTCTTCAACGGAAATAAGCTCATTTACTGCTAATGCTGCCCCACTTCTTGGCCTAAGAATAATGAATAAAACAATAATAACCGAAAATGCTGAAGCTGTATTTACAGACGATAATGTAACTATTGTTTGTTCGTTACCTGATCCTTCCCTTGCATTCATTGCTAAAATAGTGCCAGTTGAGGATGTTATACCTGGAATAATTGAAACTAAAATTCCAGCTAAACTTCCGGTTATTGCAGAAAGTATAGATGATTTTTTCCCTTCTTTATTTAATTTCAGTTTTTCAATAATCTGAGGCGGTATCACGGGTTTAGTCATTAATGAATTTAGTAAAGTTGGAACGCCGAAAAGACCTGCAAGAGCTGGAAATAAAACAGGAGCATCAAGACCAATAGGAGAATCTAGTTGAAAATCTAGTATTACCAATCCAAATATTCCTGATAAGAAAAACACGAATGTTGCAAATAGAATTCCTGCTATCGCAGGTTTCTTCCCCTCTGTTCCAAATTCATCTATTCTAGCTTTCTCTGTTGCTAGCATAAGAATAGATATTGCAACTAGCACCCAGACCATTATCTCTTGTAGTGTAGAATATAAAAATAAAGGATTTCCAATAATAAATCTTATTGGATATACTAATATTAAACAAACAACTATTGCTCCATAGCTTCCTAATGCTGATAATGCAACTGCCTCATATCCCTTCCCTTGCAGTAAAAGAGCGTGAGCAGGCAAAACCGTAAGTGCGGTGTCTTCTTCAGGTGCACCTATAAACGTGGTTGGAATTACATCATGAAAAGTATGGGAAACAGAAACTGCAATTATAAAACCGCTAATTAAAATGAAAATAAATTGTTCTGAGATCCCATATGAATACATAGGATTGCAAAAAGCTACAATGGACCCAGATAGTGAAAGTAGGATTAAAGCAATATTGTTTACATGCAACCCGGGCAAAAGTCCCGTTGCAATCCCAACGATAACTCCAAGAACGCAAAATAAGATGATTAGAGCCAATTCTATCAATCAATCTTCCCTCTCGAAAACATTTATGTTATGGCAATTTTCATTTGTGCGAAGAGTATATCTAAAAGTAGAGGTGTCATAAACAAATCTTGCTCCAACTGAAACTGAATCGCCCTCTGAAAAATTCTTAAATTGTGAAGAATCGTAATATACGGCAACGGAATAATCTCCTCCAGAATCAATTAAATAAAAATAAGAATCGTAATCTCTTTCGACAATCCCAGATACGTTTACATTCATACCTAAATATTTATCTGGATTTAATGCTAATTGCCATAATGGAAAGGTTATGTTGCTCCATTTTTCAATAATCTTTACATATCGACTGTCATCAACAACCACTTCCCAATCTTCCTTGTACCTCTGTACCAAGCCTTCAGCTTGAATTATGTCACCATATTCTACAGTAGTTTCCCCCTCAACATAAACTACAACATGTGAACTATTTGTATTTGAAATATCTCTTATTTCAATTATTTGTCCACCATAAGTTGTTGTTCGGTATTCCGTTACTATTCCATTTATTATGATTTGTTTTCCTTCATAATTGGAAATGTCTTCTAAATATATTTCAATAGGTTGAGAAAGGGAGGATAAAAAATACAAAAAAATTATGCATGCAACCGATAAAAAAATTACAAAGTATTTGAATTCCATTGTTTTTCCTCCCAAAATTTAAATACAAATGTATTTAAATTATAATATTCAAAATATACATTTAGAATTTGCCGGTAAGCATATTATTAGATAGAAAGATATAAAATTTTTAATTTTTAGATTGAATATTTTTTCATTTTGTAAATTTTACATGGTGTTTTTAAATAATATGATTTTAAAAAAAATTATCGGTGAAATATTTGAAAGGAGTTATGCTTTATAAGAAAAAATTATTCAATTATTTAATTAATAAAGGATTTAATCCATTTAAAGAGAAGTATATTCCGATGTATTGTTTTAACTGTGGTTTTCAGCGTGTTCATCGATATGTGGATAGTAAAAAAAGATTAGTTGCTGGTAGGCCTGTTTTTATTGGTTTATATCGATGTGAATATTGTTTTGAACATGGTGTTAAGTTTGTTGAAAAATTCAGTAAAAGGATTTATTAATTATTTAACACGAGCATATGTTAAATACGAACAAAGGGGGTTATTAATGCCTTTAAAGGCGAAAGGTTCGCCTTTTAACGCTTTACCTGTGTTTATTACGGAAATGTATTACTCTTCACTTGATAAATATATCATGACACGTGTATTGTTATTATATGCAAAGTGTGTTTTTTTATGAATTTGACTAAGTCTCAATTGCGTTGTATGGATTGCATTAAAACAGGTCTCGTGATTCATGGAGATGACCATGTTCGGTTTTTAACACTAACAAGTGCAAAAAATATGAATTGTTCTTTGCGGATTGCTTTTAATAGATTGGTAAAAATAATAAGGAATACAAGACCTTTTGATTTAGTTAGTGAAGGTTATATTGATGGAGATAGAATAAATGATTTTTATCCAGATACTGTTTTTGATGAGAATTTAACTTTTGAATATATCGCTGTTAAAACTAGTGAAGGTGTTAGTGGGGTTTATCATATATTGTTTGTTGGTGATTTTATACCTTATAGATACATAACTGACAATTGGCAGAAAATTACAAAAACTGCAAAAGTTGGAGATATTAGAATGGTAAAAGATATTGTTAAGGTGACAGATTATATAGTTTTACAGAGTAAATTACTAGGTTATGTTTCTGGCCAATCTAAGTATAAACGTTTTTCTTATTCTGATGGTTGGGTTTTTAATGGTTATTCAAAATTTTATGCCGATTTTTTATCGGATTTTTGGCATAGCGAATTAATAAGAATAAATAAATTAAAGGGTTTTGTTGATAAGCCTTTTAATTTATATAAAGAGATTTTTGTTAAATTGTCTAAAGATGAAAAAAATAGATTTTATAAAAAACGTTGGTCTGAATGGATAAAATATATTAAGTCCAGAAATTGTTAGTTATTTTATGTCTGAATATATTTTTTATTATAAGCATGGTAGAAGTAAGAATAAAATAAAGAAAAAGAAATATAAGAGTATTTGTTTTTTGTATTAAAATTTTTATTATTTACAAATCTTGTTACAATGGCAAAGAACGGATACAAACGTATAATAAAAAAGAAATTAAAAAAGTTAATTAAAGATATTATTGAATAAAATAAAAAAATAATTATTTTCTTTTATAAAATTCGCAATTTTGTTTAATACAATCCAATAAGTTTTTTTCCAAATCATTAGGATAGTTTTCTAAAGCAACTCTATTATACATATTACCCATTGCCCATCCTAATTTTTCTTTCCAAGGATTTTTTAAAGTACAAATTCTATTTTTAAGAATAAGAGGACGTATTTGCTTAAGATTGTCTATAAGAATTATATCTAAATGAACAATACAGTCATTATTGACTGAATAATCTTGGTTTTTTGGTAGATAAAAGAATTTTTTACTACCATATAATACTAGGTTATGAATTATATTTTTTACAAAGCTTTTAATTTCTTTATTAGAATAAAAGTTACCGTCTTTCTTTTTCTTTGTTACCATCTGTTTAATTAAAATATCTATAACAAAATTTAATTCTACACTTGGGGCAATACTTAAGAAATCTATACTATCATTTTCAATATCGCATGAGTTAGATACTACAATAAAATTTTCAATTGGATCATCATATTTATCATAAACAGATAAATCAAATAATTCCTTTATTTTTTCTTTATCTAAAGTAAATATATCTCCCTGCTGAATATTAGTTTCGTTTCGAACTAATTCATAAGGTATTACATCTTTATATGAGTTCTTCAAAATCATCAATGTTATATTTAATAATTATTCTTGGTTTTTTTCCTTTTTTTAAATTCTTGTTAATATCAAAATTAAAAGTTCCTGATGATTGAATTGTTTGTTTTTTAGAATTAAATAAGCTATTTTTTCTTATATAAGAACTATTTGAAGATAATTTTGGAGTTTCAATTCTTGGTTTTGGAATTTCAATATTCAAGTCATTTGAAAAATTTTTTAGAATATAATATTTTTTACTTTTAGTATATTTCCTTTTTTTATTTTTTTTCATGTTTTTTCTCTATAGATAATATATTTTTTATATGATTTATAATTTTCTCTCTATCAAAATCCAAATTTTCATTATTAACGACAGTATCTAATATCCATATCGCAATATTTATTGCGTCATCGGGTGATAATATTAGTGTATTTTTTACAATTCTGTCATAATAAAGAATATTGTCATCTTTTTGTTTTTCAGTGTAAATAGTTATTGGTTTTTCATTCAAATCAATCTTGAAATCATCTGTTAATTTAAATTCCTCTATAGAGGGAACTGAATGCATATCGTCTGTAAGATGTAATATGAGTTTTCCCTTTGGCGACATGCCGCCAAATACATCAGAGGCAGAAATGATATTATAATTTTTATCATAAATGTATTCCAATTTAATTTTTTTATATTTTTTTTCATTATTTTCCATTAATATCCCTTTAATATTACTAGATTATATGAGATGAAAATAGTTCACTAAGTAGAAAGAATGAATTGATTGCTTTTCAAGTTTTGCTATCAGCAGTATAGCAGTTGTATATTATTTTATTTTTATTTTATTTGTTGTATTTGAGTTGTTTTGCCGTTTTAGTAAATATAAAAATAGATTTCCTTATTATAGTAAATAGTTATTTTTATATCTAAATTATTTTTTATCTGTTATTGTTCTTTTCCATGTAGATGTTTTACCTTTTTTATATTTCAAATAAGGCATTTCTGTTCGCTTGTTAAACCCAATTTCATAACCTTCTGGCATATCACATGGATTTCCGCTTTTTGGTGTGTGTTTAGAGAAAAAATAAATATTGCGTGGTTTTCCATCTTTTTTTCCTTCTTTAAGTCTAAGTTCTGTACAATATAATGTCCAATCTTTATGTTTATAAACCATTTTTTATTGCCTCCAGGGGTTATTATAAAATAAGAAGTTAAAAACATTTTGTATAAAAACGAATGACTTAATAGTGGTTCAAAAATTCAAATGTTTTATGAGAGATTATAATGAATTCGTTTTAAAACTTAAAGAAATAAAGGAGTTAGGATGGGTAAAAACACATAGAAGAGGTAACACCGGCATAGGAAAAACATTAGAGGACCTACTTGGGATAAATGAGAATAATATTCCAGGTCCAGATGCATGTGGTAATATTGAATTAAAAGCAACAAGAAAACCAACAATAAGTATGCTTACATTATTTACAAAAACACCACAACCAACATCTATTAATTCAAAATTGTTAAGATGGTTTGGTTATATTACTCCTAATAGTCATAATAGACCTATTCTACATACAACTATATCAGGAAGTAATTATAATAGTTTGAGAGGCCATCCTGGTTTTATTATTAAACATGATTTAACTAAAATAAATCTAGTTCATAACAAACAAGGTGTAGTAGCATATTGGGAAAGAAATCATTTAAAAGAGGTATTTGAAAGAAAATTACCGCAACTTATGTATGTATTAGCAGATTATAAAGGAAGTGGAGAATTTGAAGAATTCTATTTTAATGAAGCTTATCTTTTAAAAGGTTTTAGTTTTGAAGATTTTAGTAAATTGTTAGAAGAAGGAAAAATCTATATTGATATTAGAATAGGACAATATCCTGACGGAAGTACACATGACCATGGTACTGCGTTTAGAGTAAAACAAGATGAATTAGATAATTGTTTCTCTAATAAAATAAGAATTATTTAGTTGGTGGCCTCCAGAAGTCAAGTAAATATTCAAATGTTATTGTCAAAGTTATAAAATTACTAGGCCAACCAAAGATACCAACCTTATTAACTAAATTTCTTTTGTCCCAAATAATAATATTACGAAGTTCATATCCGACTTTTTCTAATTCTTCTATAACATATAGATGAGTTGGATATCTTTTATTATTTAGCCATAAATCGTTTACATTAATAATACAATGTGCTTTTTGTTTCATTAAAGGTAAAATACCTTCATATATTTCTCCTAATGTCTTCGCATATTTTTTAGGCATCATTGTACCTAAATCTTTTTTATTTTTAGAGTATTGTAGAATCTTATTGTAATGTTCGTTATTTCTTAGGTTCCCTCTCATACTTTTATTTTTTCTTTTAGTATTGAGCATATTTGCATATGGTGGTGAAGTAACAACTAAAGATATGGTTTCTTTATTAAAATAATCTGGAATGTTATGAGATTCATCATTAATAGCAATCTGTATAGAGTTATTGTTTAATTTTTGTTGAGATAATCGAGATTTTGAATATTCAACATATTCTTTCTTTAAATCAAATCCAACAGCATTTCTATTCAAATCTTGGGATGCGAGTAGGGTACTGCCAATCCCGACAAAGGGATCTAATACTAGTTCACCTTTATGAGTAAAAAGTTGTATGCATTTAGATGGTAATGAAATAGGAAAAACTGCTGGATGGATGTTTTTATCTCTTATATCCCGTTTTTCATAGAAAAATTCCCAAATTGCTACTTGGCTTTTTATCCATTCTTTTGCGGTCATGCAATTTATATTCTTAGGATTACATTCACATATTTTTTTGTAGTTTATTTTTAGTGGTTTTTCAATTTTTTGTTTCATAGTATCATTTAGGCTTTTTTTTAATCATTTAATTTTCTAAGGTTGTTGTTTTTAATTTTTATGATAAATTATCTTTATCGTAAAGTTCTTTTAAAAAATCATTTATTGTTTTTCCTTTATTTTGGCTTTCGATAAATTTCATTAGGACATTTATTTGTTCTTTAAGAATTTTGTTTTCTTGGTATAGCCTATTTACTCTTCTATCTAAAAATTCTTGGTCTTGCTTTATCTCATCTATATCGATATCTGTATCGAAAATATTTAATTTTGGCATTGCCTTTTTGTATTCTTCAGCAAGCTGTTGTTCGGTATAATCAAGATAGGCATGTTTTGTTTCATTGTGTGATTGGTGGCCAATAAGTATTTCGGCTATGTCGCTATCTATTACTCTACCTATTGTATTTCTAAAATATCTTCTTAAAGAGTGTATTGTGTAAACTTGTCTGTTTTTTATTACTTTATCTTTTTGATTATATCCTGCTTTTTTTGTTAATGTTCTCCACATTTGAGATGCGGTTTCTTTTTTATAAGGAAAAAGGCTAACTTTATCTCTAGGATTAATTTCATGGCCTTTTAAATGCATTCCTCTATGTCTTTTTGAGTGAATATAGTCTTCTCTTATTTTTAGCCATTCTTTTATAGCTTGTTTTGCTTCTTCAGTTGTAAATACTATTCGAGGATTGCCTGTTTTTGTATCTGTAGCTCTTATCTCTATAGGCATGGGAGATTTACTCAAATCTACGTCTTTTAGCCTTATAGAAAGTAATTCGCTTATTCTAAGACCTGTTGTTAATGCAGTAAGAAATAATGCTTTTTCTTTTGCTGTAGCGTGTGTAAGTATTTCTTTAAGTTGTTGTTTTGTTAAGGTTCTTTTAATAGATACTCTTTTAGTTGAAACATTTTTTAAGATGTCCTCGAATGGTATTTCAGGGATTGGAATATCGTGCCATTTTTTATAATAATTAAAAAACATTTTGACGGCGGTTAGTTTAGAATAAATTGAATTGCTTTTTATATTTTGTAAATATTGAAAATATTTTAAAACGTCTTGCTTGTATGTTTGGTCTTCCTTAAAATAATCTTCTGGATTTTTATTTATTTTTTCAAAAAATTGATTTAAAGAGCATTTATATTGTAATCTTGTGCCTTTAGATTTTTTACTTTCTAGAAATGTTTGTATAGTAGTCATCATTATTAAATATATAAAATTGTTATATAAGTTTTATCCATATCAATAAAAGATTGTGATTTTAGATAAATTATTAATAAAATAAATTATTTAAAAAATTTTTTAGTAAAGAGTATTAAATTTTATTAAAAATAAATTGATAATTTTTCTTATTTATAAATCATATAATATGCTTATTAGCTGTGGTAAAATATACAATTTATTTATTTAATTATCGTTTATAACAAAAAATAATTTAATCTTGTAGAAAAATTTATAAAACATTTATTCTTCTGCAAAATTTAATCATATATGGTGGGAGCCAATTTATGCAACAAGGTGTTGTTCTAAAAGTTTCAGAAGCATTTCAACAAGATGTTGGTTACGGTCGAGCACGAATAGATCATCAAACTCGTATTGATCTTGATTTATCTATTGGAGATATAATTGAAATTGAGGGTAATAAAACAACTGCTGCCTCGGTTTGGAGGGCTCATCCCTCAGATGAAGGCAAGAAAATAATCAGAATTGATAATTTAACAAGAAAAAATGCAGGAACGGGATTGGGAGATCGGGTAAAAATAAAACGAGCTGATGTAAAGGAAGCAAGAGAAGTTGTTCTTGCCCCTCTTATGCCCGAAGGTCAACGTGTTGAATTTGGTATGGGAATTGATACAATAATTCGAAAGAATTTACTTCGACGTCCAATAACCAAAGGCGATGAAATTACTATACCCGGGATTGCTTTTTTTGGAAACGCTCTGCCATTTGTAATTGTAAACACAAATCCTCAGGGAATTGTCTCAATAACCGAGAGAACTAGTCTTCGAGTCAAAGAAGAAGCAGCAAAAATGACAGAAGAAGAAAGACCACGAGTCAGCTATGAGGACATAGGTGGTCTGCACGAGGAATTAGAGAAAGTAAAAGAAATGATCCAACTGCCCATAAAGCATCCTGAATTATTTGATCGTCTTGGTATAGACCCGCCCAAGGGAGTTTTATTACATGGGCCCCCAGGTACAGGGAAGACATTAATTGCTCGTGCTGTTGCTAATGAATCTGGAGCGAATTTTTATACAATTAATGGCCCCGAGATTATGAGTAAATTTTATGGGCAAAGCGAAGAAAATTTAAGGAAGATATTTGAGGAAGCTCAAAAAAACGCTCCTTCAATTGTTTTTTTAGATGAAATTGATGCAATTGCCCCTAAAAGAAGTGAAGTACATGGAGAAGTAGAGCGTCGTGTCGTTTCACAGCTTCTTGCCTTAATGGATGGATTAAAAGGCAGAGGAAAAGTAATTGTTATAGGTGCAACTAATTTGCCTGATACTTTAGATCCTGCTTTAAGACGACCTGGAAGATTTGATAGAGAAATCAGAATTGACGTACCTGATAGAGATGGCAGAAAGGAAATACTACAAATTCATACTAGAGGAATGCCAATTAACGCAAAGTTTGAAGAGTTAACCGGAAAAAAAGTTGATTTGAATATAATCTCTGATTTTATTAAAAAGTGTTTGAAAAAGGTAAATGTGTCAGATTTAGTTGGAAATTTAGATAAAAATAAAGATAAAAGCAGGAAAATAGCAATTAACGAATATTTAAACGTTATTTGCTCTAAATTAAAGGACGATATACCTCCTAAGGTATATGATGAAATAGTTAAGCTTGTAACTGACGAAATTTCAAACCTAATTCCTTATGATGTTGAAGACTCCGAAAGAGAAATACGTGCGGAACAGCAAATTAATGATAGGCTAGAAACAATAAAACAGAACTCAGAAGAGTTTATCAAAAGAGTTCTAAAGGAATTTATTCTTGATGAAACAGCTGATTTGACCTATGGATTTGTTGGAGCGGATCTTGCTGCCCTTGCTAGAGAAGCAGCAATGAATGCACTAAGAAGGTATCTGCCAGAGATTGATTTAGAACAGCCAATTCCGACCGAGATTTTAGAAAAGATGGAAGTTACAATGGGAGATTTTAAAACTGCACATAGAGGTATTGAACCTTCGGCAATGAGAGAATTCTTAATAGAAGTTCCAAAAGTAACATGGAAAGATATAGGAGGTTTAGAAGAGGTAAAACAGAATTTGAGGGAATCTGTAGAATGGCCTTTATCGCAACCTCAAGTTTTCAAACGCATGGGAATCGAAGCACCTAGAGGTATTTTATTGTATGGTCCACCTGGAACTGGTAAAACCTTACTTGCAAAAGCTGTTGCCAATGAATCAAAAGCCAATTTCATTTCAATTAAAGGACCTGAAGTTCTCAGTAAATGGGTAGGTGAAAGTGAAAAAGCTGTAAGAGAGTTGTTTAAAAAAGCTCGTCAGGTTGCACCTACTATTGTTTTTCTTGACGAAATCGATTCTATAGCCCCAAGAAGAGGACTATACTCCGGTTCACATGTGACAGAAAGTGTGGTAAATCAGTTATTAACCAGTATTGACGGTCTTGAAAGCATGGAGGGAGTTGTTGTTATTGGGGCAACAAATAAACCTGATATGCTTGATCCAGCATTGTTACGACCCGGTAGGTTTGATAGATTGCTATTGACCCCCGCGCCTGATAGAGAATCTCGTTTGAAAATTTTTGAGATTCACACTAAAGGAATGTCTCTTGCAAATAATGTTTCTTTGAAACAACTTGCAGATGAATCTGAAGGGTTCTCTGGAGCAGATATTGAAGGCGTATGTAGAGAGGCAGGCATGCTTGCACTTAGAGAAAATTTAAAAGCAACAAAGGTTAATAAAAATCATTTTATAAAAGCAATGAAAAATATACCACCAAGTATTACAAAAGATCTAATCAAACATTATGATAAAATTAAGCAAACAAGAACCATGGATATTGTTAAATACGACAGAAGAGACACTGATGTTGTTTAGCCAAAAAGGATAAAAATGGGATGAACATACATATTATTGAATTTATAAAAAAAGGAGGGAATGCTATTGAAAATTTGTGAGGACGAGTTAAGAGGAAAAACTGTTATGAGTGAAGAAGGAGTATATCTAGGGATACTTAGAAACTCATTATTTGAAGAAAAAACAGGTTCATTAACAAATATTTTGATTGAACCTTCAGAGGAAATAGATCCAAGATTATATCATTTAGATGACTTGGGGCATTTGGTATTTCCTTTTGAAAGTATAAGATCTGTGAAAGATGTGGTTGTAGTCGGAAGCGGATAAATAAAATTTTTCTCCTTTTTTACTTAAATAATACATGCCAATTTTTTAAAAAAATACAATAGACAGACCCCTATATTTCGTGTGGAAATAATAAAATAGCGTTTTATAAAAACTAGAATAAATTTTGACGAAGTATAGGCGTGAAGATATATATTAAAGACTATTTGAATATTGTGATTTTTAAAAATATATTAATAAATAAATTTAAAAATTAAATTAGAAAATTATGATCTTTCCACACGAAATTATCCCCTCCCGCTGTGATTAGTTTTACAGGAGAAAATACCTAGAAAATTTTTACAAAAAAGTTTATTATGTAATAACTATTTACATAAAAAATGAGGAGGCAGATTTTACGTTAAATTCAGCATCAAATCAAGATTTATTTGGGAATTTACTTCAGTCTGAAAGCCTGTTTGTAAACAGAGAAGTTATGCGCCCGTCATACATGCCCGAGATACTTCCCCATAGAGAAAAGGAGATAAATGATATTGCGACTGTATTGGTTCCTGCTTTAAGAGGTGAAACACCGTCAAATGTTTTTATATATGGAAAAACTGGAACAGGAAAAACAGCTGTCACAAAGTTTGTTGGAAAGGAACTATTAAAAAAAGGTAAAGAGACAAATAAAAAAGTCAAATTTATTTATATAAATTGTGAGGTAGTAGATACCCAATATCGCCTTCTTCAAAATATTGCAAATCATTTTATAAATGAGTGGAACGATCATATACCATTTACCGGTTGGCCAACTGACGAAGTTTATTCAAAAGTAAAATCCATGATGGATAAAGAAAAATGTGTAACTGTAATAGTTCTTGATGAAATTGATAAATTAAAAGGCGATGAAGCTCTTTATAGTTTATCAAGAATAAATAGTGAACTTGAAAATGCAAGAGTATCAGTTGTTGGGATATCCAATGATTTAAAATTCACTGAGTTTTTGGATCCTCGAGTAAAATCCAGTCTTGGTGAGGAGAATATGATATTTTACCCTTATGATGCTGAACAATTGATGGATATTTTAAAAGATAGGGTAAATATTGCATTAAAACCAAATATGATTGACGAAGATGTAATTCCGTTATGTGCTGCTTTGTCTGCTCAGGAACATGGTGATGCAAGACGGGCACTAGATTTACTAAGAGTATCTACAGAACTTGCAGAAAGAGATAATTCTCTAAAAATTACCAGAAATCATGTTAAAACAGCTCAAAACAAAATAGAATTAGACCGTATAATTGAAGTGGTTCGGACATTACCTACTCAATCTAAATTTATACTTTTTTCAATAATTTTAATTGATAAGGAAAGTAAAAAACTAGGAATAAAACAGGCAATGACAACTGGCGAGGTATACGAAGTTTATAAAGAAATATGCAAAAAAACCAGATACAACTGTTTAACTCAAAGAAGAACAGCAGACCTTATATCAGAGTTGGATATGTTAGGAATAATAACAGCAAGAGTGATTTCAAAGGGAAGGCATGGAAGAACAAGAGAGATTAGGATGTCTTCATCAACAAAAGACTTAATCAATGTTTTAAACGAAGAAGATATTTTTAAGGGTTTAACAAAACACAGTATTAAATGTCAAACAAAATTAAATCTATAATTATTAATTTTTTAAAGTAGAGGTAAATCACTAGTAATTTGATCAACTAGATTAGAGGGAGCTGGACCTATTCCAAGAACTGTTTTAGTTCCCTGGGGTATTTCAGTGTGACCTGCATCCTCAATTATTACTGATTCAATTTTTAGATTATCTGCCTTTTCTTTCAAATGAAAAAAATCCTGAATCGATTCTGTGACAACAACAACTTTTTTGCCACCCTCATTCTGCCACTTATTAAACCATTTTGGTTTGCTTTTTTTAGTTTGTAAAGTACATGCAACTGCAGCATGGGCCACCTGAGCCGAAAGTTTTCCCGGAGAAAGCTTCAGGTCTTTTCTTGTGACAATTACTAGTTTATATTCAAACTCCATTGTCATTTCCTTTAGGTTCGTTGTCAATTTCATTAAATGAAGACTTTCTCCATTTTTCTCCCATTTCATATGCCTTATCAAAATCAAATACGCCTTTAACAATGATATTTTTCTTGGTTTCTTTTATATGTTTTAAAGGCACACCTAAAAACTTTGAACCAGATTTTATAATGATTATATCTTCATCAATAGAAACACTTTCACCAATTTTTTTCCCCGAGGCATCTGTTACAAATCTGCAAAGCAGATCATTGTGAATTTGTTCATCTTTCTCTTCTTCAACTTCTTTGTTTGCTTTTTTGGTGAAAAGGAATATGCCAAAATATATTACAATGGCATTCACATCAATAATATTGATTAAGCTCATTGTGTTTGTGAATTACCGTTTTTGTTATAAATCTTTGGTGGTATTAGGGTCGAATAATGAATAGATACGATGTTGCTATTGTTGGCGGTGGGCCAATCGGAGGTCATATCGCAGCAAAAATTGCAAAAAGAGGATTTAAAACGGCTCTTTTTGAAGAACATAAGAAAGTTGGAGAACCAATTCATTGCGCTGGCTTAGTTTCACCAAAAATATTTGATTTTATTGATATTGATGAAAAAAAGATAGTTCAAAATAAGATTCATGGAGCAAATATACATTCCCCATCAGGAGAATTATTAAAAATTGGCGGAGAAAAGGTTCATGCTATAGTTATCGATAGAACAAAGCTTGATATTAATATAGTAAATAACGCCAAAATAGATGGAGCAAATATTTTTTTGGGTAGAAAAATAATATCTGGTGAAAAGAAAAAAGATAATGTAGAATTGAAATTAGAAAAAGACAAGGGTCTAGAAAAGACTCAATCTAAATTGGTTATTGGTGCGGATGGGTCAAGATCACCTGTTAGAAATATCTTTAAATTTCCTCAACCCACCGAGCTTCTACATAGCATTGGTGCAGAGGTAATTAATACCGATTTAGACCCAAAATTTGTCGAGATATATTTAGGAAAAAAATTTGCGCCAGGATTTTTTGCATGGATAATTCCAATTAACAGCATTGGAACTGAAGCAAGAATTGGTTTGTGTGTTGATAACAACTCAAAAAAACTATTAAAAACCTGTTTTGCAAATCTTTTAAGAACTAAAGAATTAGAAGATGCTGCTGTTATAAAAAAAATAGGCGGAACAATTCCTTTAGGTCCACTAAAAGAAACAGTAAGTTCAAAAGTAATGTTAGTTGGTGATGCAGCAGCTCAAGTAAAGCCAACATCTGGAGGAGGCATTTTTCTAGGATTATTGTGTGCAAACCATTGCGCATCTGTTGCTATAGAAGCATTAGAAAAAAACGACTTTAGTAAAAGGATGTTAAATAAATATCATAAACAATGGAATAAAGAGCTTGGACGAGAATTATCTTTGGGAATGAGGTTTAGGAATTTTTATAGAAATTTGGACGATGAAAAAATTGACAAAATATTAAATGTTTTAAACAATGAAAAATCAATAAATGTAATTGAAAAAAATGGGGATATTGATTTTCCATCAAAACTTGCTTTTCCGTTATTAAAATCCACCCCATCATTATTAAAATTTTTACCATCCGTTTTTAAATCAAGAAAAAGTAATTATTATTTTGAAGAAGGTGGCGGAGGAACATAATACTCTTGATCTTCATATCCTGTAGGTTCAGAATCCCGCTTCTTAGGTCTAAAACCTCCTCTCTTTTTTCTAATAATATAAACAACTGCAATAAGTACAATAACTAATATAAAACTTAAAATGCAGGGGACAAACAAACCAATTAAATATAATGGAGAAGCACTAAGGACACAGCCTATAACTTCTGTTGCAACCTCATCCTTTAAAAATGAAAGTTCCACATAGCTTCTTCCATCATTAGTTTCTCCCTGCAATATAGTTTTATTCCCCATATTAACTACTGTAACAGATATTCCCTTTGGAAATATTATCCTATAAGATATTGGTTTTTCTTCAATTCCTTTTAGGGTATAGATTTGTGGAGATATGCTGATATTAGGCATCCAGAACGATAGATTAAATGGGATCTGATAGATTTTGTGTGAGAAAATTGATGTTTTTATTGGATTTAATTCATCCATATCAGAAACATCTCCGTCCCACTTTAAAGATTCATAAAAAACATCTTTATCTATATTACCTTGAATTGCAAGATTCTTTAAAACATTTGACAACCTTGTATTAAAAATAATTTTCTTATTTGTTAAAAAAGCATCAATATTTTCTGGCGTGAATACATTTTCTTCAGTACACAACCTGAATGCATCTGAATTTAAATAAGGCAGATCTATTTTATCAGATATAGTAAACTCTGAAGGAAAATTTGATACTTTTATGTATGTATCTTCAGTTATGTGTGCAGTTGTTGTTAATTTTGTTTTACCTGTAAAAAAACTTGGAAGATCTAGATCCATTTTACTAATATCAATTTCAACATAAGTTTCAATTTCTTCATTTGAATATTTTGGTGAAATATCGGACTCGAATTTACCAGAGAGTTCTTTACTTTCATTCCAAATATAGCTGTTATTTCCATCTAAAGTGATGTTTTTTGGAAGTTGAAATATTATATTATATGAAAAGTCAATTTTGTTTAAACCATCACCAAAATTAATGTCATTAGAGGTAATATTTACCGTTCCTCCTGAATTAATAAGACCAAAAAAAGCTCTATTTGACATCCCACATATAGTAATACGAATATTTTTATCCACTGCTTCTGCAATTAATGGAGGATTAGTATCCATTTGGGAAATATTGAATGGGTTGGAGCAGTTGTTTGATGTTTCAGAATCCCATGCAAAATCCATTGATAAAGTTTGATTAAATGATGATTGTTGTATTGTTGATATGCATAGATTCCTTATTGATTGAATTGTATTATTGTATATATCATCAAGATTAAGAAGTCCATTTTTGACAAATAACCTCAATCCATCGGATGGTATGTAATCTAATTCAGTTATAAATTCTGGCAGAATATTATAATTTTTAATATCTAATGTTTTAATAAGTACATTGGTTCTTATATCTAAAAGATTAATATTACTCGAATCCAGTATGAACTCTAAACTTATATTTTCAGAAGATTGTACGAGAGTTGTTGGATCAACAAATTGAAGCGAAATTTCAGCTGGTGACACAGGATTTAGTCCTTCTCTATTTTTTACGATCCATTTAATCTTTTCAGATTCAACCGTGCCAGTTGTGTATCTGTATTTTATATTATCAGGTAAGCTAAATGTATAGGTATTATTCCATCCATGTTCAGCTTGTAAATTAAAATAATAAAAAACAATTGCATCCATGTCTAAAACACCGTTTATTAGTTCTTGAGAATTAACAGTTTTGCTTAATCCAAAAAAAGCAGATGTTAAATTAACCTTGTATTCATCTTTAAAATAGGTATTTTCGTAATAAGGCTTTTCTACAGCAGCATTTACTGTTGAATTTACAAAAGAATTTTTTATTTGATTTTTTAATAGATTTCTTAAGGTTAATTTTATAGCTCCTAATGTCTCAATATCACTTTGATTTGTACTAGTTGCAATATTTTTTAATTCACTACTATCGTATGACATATCAAAAACAGTCAATTCTTGAACATTCATATTAACTTGAATCTTCAGACTTGTAGCAGTTTCAAACTCCACTGAAAAAACAGCATTAACAAGACTTTCTCTTTCTTCTTGAGCAATAGTTGTGTTAATAAATAAAAAGTTAGGAAAAATAAAAATAGCTAAGGTTAAAACTATTAATTTATGCGAAAGCATAACATCCACATCCTTGAAAAAAATAAACGCAATTCTTTATAAAAACTTTCTTACCATTCAATGAAAAATAAAATAGAAACGATAGACTATTATTGAGATTTTAGCGACGGCATCATTTCATAAATCAAATCAATCATTGCAGAATAACGAATGTCGTGGTAGTCAAACAAGGGTGTGGTTTTTTCTTTTTGGTATAACTCATTTAATTTTTCATTCATAAAAAATTGTAATTTTTGAAAATCAATTTTATTTTTATTATCATCAATTAAATCTTCTATAATATTATTTTTCATTCCTATCTCCTCTTTTCACCTCGGTTTTTTTAAAATATTCCCTGTATTGGAAATATATTATTTCTCTCACTTAATTAATACTCTACAATAATTAAATGTTTATAAATTTAACTTTTATATGTAGTTTTATATTATAAATAAGAATAAAAAAATATAATTTTATTTTTTATTTATTTCAAAATATTAAGGCACAATGAATTTTAGGTAACATATTAAATATATAATTTTCTTTCGAAGTACGATGCTTGCTAGAAAATCTGCATTAATCGTAAGTATACATATTGCAAATGCACTTCTAGGCTATATTGCATTGTTATTTATTACAAGATTTATGGAACCAAGCGAGTATGGACTTGTTGCTTTTGCGTTGGGTTTTGTTACTATATTTACAATCTTTGGAAGTCTTGGTTTTAACCAGGCACACATTAAGAGAATTTCTGAAGGAAAAGATCTTGGGACTTGTAATGGTACATTTATTGCTATTAAATCCAGTCTGATTTGTTTAATGATAATTATAACTCTTGCAACAATTTTTATTTGGAGAGTTATAATCGGAAGAGGTTTTGAATCTTCAACCCACGAAATAGCTATTTATATAATGATTGTCTATTGGGCTATTAAATTATTTGCAGATACTTTTGTTTTTACTTTTAATGCAAAAAAGGAAATTGCAAAAGCTCAAATTCCAAGTTTTTTAATGACTCTAACTAGAGTCGCTGTAACTATGTACATAGCCATTGGGGGTTTTGGTTCATTAGCTCTTGCATTTTCTTATGTGCTCGGAGAGGTAATTCACCTTGTTACTGTTTTATTCCTATTTCGAGGTTATCCAGTAAAAAAACCTTCTAAAGAATTTTTTAAGGATTATTCAAAATTTGCATTTCCTCTAATAATTGTGGTTGCCAGTACGCTTATTATGACAAATATTGATAAAGTATTTATCCAATTATTTTGGTCTGCATCTGATGTTGGATATTATTTTGCTTCATATAATCTATCAAAATTTGTTGACATGTTTACTTTAGCAATAGGGATTTTACTTTTTCCAACTTATTCGGCTCTTCATTCCAAAAATAATATTGAGGGCATACGTAAATTAACATACCGATCTGAAAGATATCTTAGCATGATAGTTTTTCCGATGGTATTTGGATTGGTAGTGCTTGCAGAGCCTGCTACTTTTTTACTATTATCAGGATGGATGCCCGCAGTCCCGATTTTACAGATTCTCCCTTTTTATGCATTATTTGATGCATTGTCTCGACCTTATGGGAGTCAAGTAGTAGGTATGAATCGGCCAGATATTGCAAGAAACCGGGTTGTAATTATGGTAATTGCAAATGTATTACTAAATCTCATTTTAATACCAAATGACATACGTGTCATAGGGTTAAATCTATTTGGCTTAGGGGCAAGGGGTGCCGCTATTGCTACAATAATATCTTATTCAATAGGTTTAATATATAATCGAGCAGCAGCATTGAAACTTACGGGCGTGAAAGGAAATCCTCGCGTTCTATTGCACTTATTTGCAGCAGCAATTATGGCCATCTCGCTTTATTTTATTAATACAATATTTATTATTAATCGGTGGTTTCTTTTATTAGGAATTTCTTTCATTGGACTGGGTATCTATCTTACAGTTCTTTATTTTCTGAATGAATTTGATAAAAAAGATCTAAATTTTTTCCTCGATACTCTTAACATCAAAAAAATGTTTAATTATATAAGAGACGAATTGAGATTTAAATAGCTTCCTATTAATTTACTAACCCCAAGTAATATCCTATTTTCATTTGGAAGGCAGAGTACTTATAAAAACATAGATTTATTAATTAATATAAATACAAATTAATAAATATATTATATTTTGTTAATATTTTACAAAGTAGTTGTTAATTTTAATTTAAACTATTTATTAGAAATCTCCTTCTAAGGGTTACTAGATTTTTATAAATAAAAAAAGGTAAAAAACATAAACTAATTCTCAAAAAATAATTATCAATAAATCTATAAATAAAATAATCATATGTTGCTAACAATTTCAATCTTTTCATTGATTTGCTGGATAATTTTTTTGCATCTGCCCCTTCGAAATTTGGAATACCCATTCCAAAAAATTTTGAAATTTGGGAATAAGGTGAAAATAATAACATTTTCTCTATTGGTTTTTGTGAATTTAACAAATTTTCTTCTTTTATTTTATTTAATTCAATTAAGCCCTTATTTTTTGCCTGAATTAAAAATTTTTCTCCTTTTAAATTTCTAGTTAAAATCATTGACATGCCTTCTTTAATATTCTTGAATTCAGGCATCCATGCGTCACCAAAAGAAATGTCAGATAGCTGGTTTAATTTATCAATACACAAATTACATCTCCAGGGGGTATAAAAATATTTTAAATTTTTTCTGAATTTATTTGATAAATGTTTTATATCTCCATTTTTTAATTTAATTAATATATCTCCAGGCCAACCTTTCCAATCTTTATCTCTGTAAAAAAATTTGTCAACATCTTCTTTTTTTACATTAATCATTGAAAGTATATGGTTTTGAAAATGAAAACTTAAAGTTCTTTCACAAAATAACCCCAAGTAAATAAAGATTTTTTGCCGAACATTATTATCTATCTTCTCTAATTTTCTTAATCCATGTATTTGACATGGAAGACCAACAAAAGCTAGTTTTCCTTTAAATTTTCTAATTTCATTTATAGAAAGATTTGATGGTACTGGGCAATATTTTGACTTTGATGCATCAACTATTTCATCTTTTGAAGTAGCAATATATGTTTCAGGTAATAAATGGTTTTTACTATTTAGTCTTGTGACAACAGCTCCATCAATGATTTTATTTTCTATTGCAAAAATTAAGAGGGATGAAATTATGCCCCCACTTTGACCAAGAATTCTTATTTTATTCTCTTTTGAATAACCTACATATGCATTCAAAACATTTCCAATTTCAAATTTTTCAGGAATATCATTGAATATAAATTTATTAAGATCCTTAAAATTTACATATTCGCCTGGACAAATATTTGCGCATAATCCACAGTTTATACAATCTTTGTCATTGATTTTAGGGATATATAGACCTTTTTTACTAATCCCCATTAAAATAGCAGAATTTGCACAAACTCCAGCACAAGTACCACAACCTGTACATAAACCCTTATTTATAATGGATTTAATATTTTTATCCATTTCCGTATTTTTTGAGTAGTATTCCAGGATATTTCGCCTCTCTTTCTATTTTCGGAAGCATTTTTTCAAGATATTTTTTTATACTATCTTTATTAATCCACAATTTATTTATTTTATCTGTAAATGCTTCATCATCAATATTTTCAAAATCATACACGAACTCATCCATTTCTACTAGTTTCATTAACTCCATGTATTTGTGTGCCCAACCAACAACTATTGTCGGCACTCGCATAGATATACCTGCCACTACTGCATGATATCTAGATGATATTAACATAGCAGCTAAACCGATTATTCCTTTAATTTCTGAACTAGAATAAGTATCAGATAGTTTGAATACTTTATCTGTTCTGATAATTCTTAAAAATATTTCTTCAATAACTGTGTAATCATCACATTTCCCATTTCTAATTTCATGAGGAAGGTATATTATATTAACATTAAAATTGGATACAATATAATCAGAAAATTTTGACAAAAAATCTATATATTTTTCATTTTTTTCATAAATCCTTCTATTTGGAATGATACAAATAAATTTACCTGATTTTATGCAGTTTTCTTCTAAAATAAGCTTTGCCTTATTTTGCGGTGATGGTTCAAAATTAAATGCAATATCTGGACATACATATATTTTCTTCTTAATACCTAATTTTTCAAGATGCATCTTGCTTACATCACTTCTTACTATAACTAAATCAGAGAATTCAACAACAAGACTTGCTAAAAAACCCTTAAATTTTGAATTAAAAGGGCCCATGTCTTGAGGAAAAATTATATGTTTTTTTTTTAATAACTTAAATAATAAAAAAAATAAAAAATAATTAATATTTGTTTTCAAATACATTTTATCAGATAAAACAAATCCTCCAATATTTATTACCATATCTGATTCTTCAAATTCTTGCAAAACGTCATCAAAAACAAATCTTTTTAAAAATGGAATACTTTTAATAAGTGACTTAACTAATAACTTAATTGTTCCCTTGAAATATTGAACATCAACGACTTTAAAATCCTTATTTCTTTTTCTATCCGAGGCTACAACTACAATTTCTGGATTCTTAAATACATTTTTTACAATTTGGCATGTACTGTAAATCATAGCTTCTGCACCTTTATTTTTGAAATTACCCATATTAATTATTATTTTCATTTTACCAAGTATATTAATTTCATGCTCAGTTTAATTATTTATTTTATATCAAAAGCATACTAAATTATTAATATATTTCTCGTGTCTATGCTAATTTTATAATTCAATTTTTAGCTCATCTCTCAATATCTTCTTGAATTTTCCGTATGTATTTTTAATATCAAATTTTTCTGCATGTTTTTTTGCATTTAAAGAAAATCTACTATAAACTTCATTATTTTCAGTAATATTTTTGATTTCATTTATCCAATTATCTATATTATAAATATCATTTATTAAAACTCCACCATTGCCAACAGATTCAGGCAAACCTCCCCTATTGCTAGCAATAGTTGGAACACCATTTATTCCTGCTTCAATTGGGACCCTACCAAAAGCTTCTGGCCATATACTCGGCATAATTATTAACTTAGTTTTTAAATAAATTTCATTAATATTTTTAATCCAGCTAATGTACGTAATATTTTGTAGTTTATTCAACCTTTTAATAATACTAGGTGGAGCTTTACCAATAACGAGAAATTTTTCATTTTTCATAATCTTGGCGATCCTTAAAAAAATATTTACCCCCTTATGATACTCTGGTTTTATAAACAGTATGTATTTTGGATTATTTCTATCAGATAATAATTGATATTTGCTTAAATTGATAAAGGGGTAAACTATTTTTGATTGTATTCCAAAATAATCCAACATTCTTTTCATATAATCACTATTTGCAAATATTAAATCAGCATTTTCATTTGCAAATTTGTGCCATTTAAATAATTTTATAATAAATGGATATTGGATTTTGTGATGAAAAGATGATAATTGTCCACTATTGATGGTATTTAAGCACTTCCAACATTCGCCTTTACAATCAAAAGGATTTTTATCTTCAAATCTTATTGGACAGAGCGGAAGAGGGCATCTAATAAAAAGCAGAACGGGAATATTTAATTCATTTGCAATTTCTACAGCAGGAATTGCAAAATGAGCTTGAGCAATAATTATATCTGGTTTTATCAAATATATTTTTTTTTTTAACAAAGGCTTTACTTTTTCTAATAAAAAATATTGTCTGACCCAATTAAAAACATAAGGATATTTATTTAATTTGGGTACTTGCATTATTTCATTATTATAATAGATTACATTATCAATCCCAGAATCCTTATTCTTTTGATTACATGTAAAAATATAAACATCATGTTTTTTTTTCAATTCATATGTTAGATTAATAAAAGATCTAATTCCACCGCTAATTGGGGTAAAATTTTCTGAAATTTCTAATATTTTCATATTTCTCTTTTTATTGTATCTACTAATTTCCTTTCTCTTTTTTCTATTGGGAACATTTTTTTAATTCTTTTAGAGGCTCTCTCACAAAAAATATCTGGTGCATCTAATGCTTTCTTTATTGATTCTGAAGTATCTTTTTCATCATCATATTTGGCAAAAAAACCGATACTACCAACAACTTCAGGTAATGCAAATCTCTTTGTAACCACCGGGATACATTTACATAACATAGCCTCTGCAACTGTTATTCCAAATCCTTCATGTGCAGATGCTTGTACATATACTTTAGCTTTCTTATACCAACTCAGGAGATCCTCATCTGTAACATATCCCGTAAATTTTACATTAGTTGATGCAATTGTTTTTAAATAATCGATAGAATGATCGATAAATTTTCCGATTACAATGAAAGAAATATCCGGCAAATATTTTGCTGATTTAACAAAAGTTTCTATACCTTTTCGCTTTAAATTGGACCATTTAATTCCTCCTACTGTAATTACTATTTTTTCTTTTTTTGTATTGTTCTGAGATATAGGTACAATTGGAACACCATTATATATTAATATATTTTTCTTAGGTTTTATTTTCTCTAAGAGCTCATTTTGATTCGATTTGGAAATTGATATGACTAAATCTGAATTCTTTAGAACATATTTTGAGGGAATTCTTTCTTTTATATTAGTGAATGCTCCATAATTAATTTCTGGTAAATATACAACATCAAATCCTCCAGCAACAACTATTGATTTTTTACAATATTTTTTAGAATAATATACTGCAAAAAATGAATGCCAGCCAGCAAACCATGAAAAAGTTAAATGACATTTTTTTACTTTTTTTGATATGGTAAAAGGATATTTTAACCAATCCATTTTACTTTTTGGCGGTTCAACTACCTCGACATCAAAATGATTTTTTAAAATTTTATAATCTCTATTAACAAACACATCTGATAATTTTCCAAAAAAACAAATTTTTATCATTTATATCTTAATTCTTTTTACTCTCTGTTGAATATTTTTCCTAAGTTCTTTTGTCTTGAAAATCTCTTGCTTATGTTTTCTAATAATATTTGACAGATATGAAGCAATTTCACTTTCATTCTCGATTAGATTGTAATTTTCATCTTTATCTTTTTTAAGGTTGTACAATTCTTTTTTATCTTCAATAGAATTTTCTATTAATTTCCAGTTATTACAGAAACAGCAAAGATTAATTTTGTTAAAATCAATATTTTTGCCAGATAAAGCATTAAGCGGTTTGAAACCCTCACTTATGATATATTCTCTCCTGTTTTTTATTAAATCGTAAGTATTAAATGTTGATGATTCTAAACCTAAAGAATCGATTAAAGTAGATGCTAGATCCATTGTAGTCACATAGTGATTAAATTTTTTTTTCTTTTCATCTAATCCTTTAATAATTAAAGGGACCTGAAGTTGACCGTTATACAAATTATATTCACCATGAGAAAATTTTCCGTGTTCCCCAAACATATCTCCATGATCAGATAATAAAAATATCAAAGAATCATCGTAAATATTCATATCCTTTAAATTATTAATGAATTGACCAATATAGTAATCAACATAAGCAATTTCTCCGTCATATAGTTTTATAATATTATTGATATCTTCTTTTGATAAATGATTCTTATTATTTGATTTATTAGTTAACCTCAAATTTATCCAACATAATCTATTTAATCTTGCAATCTCCTTTTTTGATAATTGGGTAAATTCTCTAGGTGGATAATAAGGGTAATGAGGATCCATATAATGAATCCAAAAAAGTATAGGTATACTTGAATTATTTCGAATCCATGAAGAAGCTTTCTCATTCATCTTTTCCGCATCTGCATATGGTTTTGCAATATCGGAAGAGAAATGAATTAATAATTTTCTAAACTTTTTAATGATATAACTTCTACCAATCTTCTTTTCAACCCTTCTTTTTAATTTTTCGAAAGGCCTATCAAACTCCGAATATCTTAAAAGGTCATCAAAAAAATCGAAATCTTTGTCTAAAGAACCTCTAGCATGGGGATTACTATTAAAAGATACTGTTTTATATCCATATTCTTTTAAGAAATCAACAAATGTTCGTGCTTTTTTCTGAAATGCAAAATATTCTGAAGGATATCGTGAAGTTAATATGGACGGAAAAGATAAAAATGTATAAGAACCTGGCGATATTGCATGTTTAAAAAAGATTCCGTCCTCTGCTAATTTATCAATATTTGGAGTTTTAATATTATTATATCCCATGAATCCCAAATGATCTGCTCGGAGAGCATCAATACTAATGATAAAGATATTTTTCAGTCTCCTACCTCCAATTTTTTATATAATGTAAGTAGTTTCTTCTCTTCCTTTTCCCAGTTATATTTGTTTATTGCTGCTTCCAATGCATTTCTACCAAGTTTTTCACATAGTTCAGGTGAATCTCTTAGATGAATAATTGCTTTTTCAAGTGAATATTTATCATACTCAACAACTAACCCACAATCTTCTTCAGAGGTTATTTCACCACTTTTAGTTCCTTTTGTACAAATAATTGGTCTACCGCAAACCATTGCTTCAAATTGCTTATTAGCAGTTGATATCTTATTATTCATATCGTTAGGTTTGATCATACATAAAACAATATTTGATTTAATTGTATTAGGTATTACTTGAGAATAGGGTATAGAACCAATAAATTTAATATTCTTAAATTTTTTACTTAATATTTCTATATCTGAAAATAAATTCTCCTTTTTTCCTGCAATAATAAAATTAACGTTTTTTATTTTACCAATAACCTCTAAAATCTCTGGAAAAAATCTTGATCTATTTAAAACACCAATGTATATTATTGTAAAAATATCATTCATAGGTGGTTTATATTCGGCACTCACTAAATCTTTACAATTAAAAATAGTAGTAATAGAATTACATCCTAATCTTGTGAAATAATCATTATATGCGGACTCAGCGGTAATAATATGATCAATATTTTTTATTAATTTTTTTTCTAATTTAAAAGTATACTTTACAACAAATTTTGGCATAGTTCTTGCAGCCATATATCCAAAAATTTCATGGGCATCATATACAAGTTTTACACCTAACTTCTTTTTTAGCCAAACACCTACTTTTAATGTGTCTAAATCATGGCAATGAACAATATCAATATCGAATCCATTTTCATTTAATTCCAATGCTTTTTTATAAGCAATTCTCCACCATACCGGATTTCGAAATAGATCATGTAATAATAATTTCATTAGTTTATTGCTATACACCCGAATAATCTTTATCCCATCAACTATCTCTTCAGGTATATAGTCTTTATGCCGATCCCATACAATAACTACTACCGAATATCCCGCACCAACTAATGATTTTGCCTCTTTATAAACGCGAGGATCAACCATGAAAGGATTTGAAAGAATCATCAAAATATTAAGGTTTTTTTTATCTTTCATATCTTTCTTTAATAGGGATTATAACATTATATATTTTATTCCCAAGTATATAGCCCAAAGAAAACAACCCAAGCATACCTATAAATTTCACGTGATTCATTAAGCTAGCTGAACTATAATCCTTTCTATGTTTGCTGTATATCGATATTAATCCCTTAATCTTTCTGTTCCAATTCTCAGAGATCTGCCCCGATGTAGAATGCTGAATCATTAAAACCTCAGGAACACACATAATTTTGTATTCTTTGGATACTCTGATAGCAAGATCATATTCCTGGGCAGATGGTAATGATATGTCAAATCCGTCTATCTCTTCTATTGCATTTTTTCTCAATAAATATGATGAAGAAGAAGATAAATTAAATGCTTTTAATACTGTTTCATGGGATATTTTTGATGGAGGTTTATTTATACGCTCATGCCCAAATCTTTTATCGAGAGAATAACAAATAACAAGTGCAACATCATCATTTTCTTCAAAAAGTTTAACTTGTTTTTCAATTTTTTCAGCTAGCCACAAGTCATCATCATCGAGAAAACCAATAAAATCTCCTTTTGCTATATCAATTCCCATATTCCTAGCTATCGGAGAACCTTCCTTTTTGCCTTTGTGTATATAAATTATATGTCTATTTTTATTTATTTTCAATAAATTTGAAAAATCTTTTTTTATTTTATCTTTTCTAGAATTCTTTGAATCATCAATAATAATTATTTCAATGTCGCCATTATATGATTGATCTAAAACGGATTTTATAGATCTTATTAACTCATTTGATCTATTATAAGTTGGGATAATTACAGAAATCTTTTTCAATTTCACTTTCTCAATTTTTCCTTTTTAATTTTTTCATTAATCCTTTTTACAGCCTTTAATAGGATTGGATCTATTTTTTTATCCTTAAAAGATTTTATTAATGCATTTATATCTTTTGGAAGGCAAAAACCACTAAATGCTTCTCCAATCATAGCAGTACCATATTTGCTTATCCTTTTGTCTAAACATGTTGCATTTGCAACCAACTGTGGATTTATATCAAATTTATCACATAATTTTTTTATTTCATTCCAATATGATATTTGTGTAGCAAGCCAACAGTTTGATGCATATTTAATTAATTCTGAAGATGTTGGATCGGTAAATATAACTTTTACCATCTCGACTTGAAAAAGTTTTTTTAAAATGGATTTAGTCTCTTCATCATTTACCCCAACAATCACTCTATCTTTTTCAAAAATATCTGAAATAGCTGATTTCGCTCTTAAAAATTCAGGGACGTGAGCGATATGCTTTAGGTTATATTTATTAATAAAATTTTCAATTGATCCAGGCGGGGTTGTACTGCGAACAACAATAGTGGGATTTATAAAATAATTTATAAGATATTTTATAACTTGATCTACGTTCCATTCTGCAGTTGCTATCCAATATATGTCTGCGTTTATATTTTTTAAATTTGACGTTATGTTATAACCTCTTACTTCTAACTTCTTCAAAGCTTCGGGATTAATATCATAGAAAGTTACATCCTCATGATTTGCAATTAACCAAATACCTGTTGCAGTTCCAACTACTCCTGCACCGATTATTATATGTTTCATTCTAATCTTCCATACTTTTATGAGTATTATCATTATATTATAGACATTTTTATATTCTATATTTAATATACGTTAGTCAAATATATATAGTTAACGCGTATAGATAATTTCTATTATCTTTCATTAGATATTTAATTATTTTAAATTCCATAATTTTTAATATTATACTGATTACGAAACACTATGTATTTGTGTTATACTCTTTTTATATTAATATAAATAAATTTCGTGTAAAAATGACATAATTTAATAGATTTTCACCAATTAGTAATTTTGATAAAAGAGGATAAAGAACTATAAAAAAATCTTATAATTTTGCTTTAATTTATTACTTAAAAATTTTACATAAAAAATATTTCCAAGAATACTATCTGATCAATTATATTTAATAATTGATATTTATAATAAATATTAATATATTTATTATTTTGATTAAGTTTCTTCAGGTCCAAAACTTAAGAAACTTGAGGGATTATTTTGATTGTTATATTGAGTTGATATCCAACTAATGCTTCTGCATGTGTTTGATATCCTAAATTCATCAATTATTCCATCAAAACCATATTGCCAATTGGAACTGTCGCTATCTTCTATATAATCATGGAATACAGTGTCTTCTTGTAACGCTCCAATTCCCGCTCTATCTTGGTGCTGATAAATATATCCATTTACATTACTTGAGTTTATTTTTCCATCATGGAATACTTTTAAAAAATCATCCTCATCAAAGATAAGTACCACGTAGTGCCATTCATTATTTGTAGTATCTAAACTAAGCCATTTGTTTGTGATATAATCACTGTAAGCTCCTACCCATATTTTACCATTATCGACATATATATTTACTCCATTGGTTTGACCTCCTTCTTCAAAAAGCACTTGGTGAGTACCTGCAATATTATCGGCTTTATACCACAGTTCAATAGTGTAATGATGTATTTCATTATGAAGGGGGTCATCTGGTGGATTTATTTTATCAGAACCACTAGTTTGGCCTGTGAATTCATCCGCCCCATCTATTTTTCCAATATTTTCACCTTGTTGTACAACATCAGGTACACCGTCATAATTGTTTGATGTTGAGTCCTTATGATTTCCTTCGTTTTCTTTAATATGGTAGACTATTTCATAATCTAAATCCCAGACTTTATCTGATGACTGTTGATCACCTGAACTTGGATTACCGTAATACAAATAAAATATAGTGTCTTCATTTGCTTTTATATCGTCAACCTTTGTCCAACAAATAATTTCTCCAGAAGCACTATCATAATTTTCAATCTCATGATACATTTTGTTTGCAACACCCGCATCATCCATGAATAATATATCATCCCCATCAACTTGTACTTTATCTTTAAGATCAGAATCAGTAATACTGATAAGTACGGGGAAACACTCAAGATTGTCTTCAACTTTATTGTGATCAATGGTTATTTTCTTCCTATATTGCCAACCCTCATCAAAAGGATTAAACGGAAGTTCTTCTGTCATAAACGAATATTCTTTCTGAACAGTATCTATTCCATCGGTTAATTCGATCGTCCAAATATATTTTTGAGATGGAGCAAGACCACTGATGGGAACAATATATGTCCCATCTTTTTTATTTAATAGCTCTGCGGAACCTATATCAGGATAAGTTCTAACAACACAGTCCATATAATCTTCATCATAATCCTCTATCTTAAAACTAAGTTCTGATTGAGAAACAGGAATATCATTTACGCCATCCAACGGCTGCTCGTCTGATATGATTGGCGGATTATTAGGTGGCCAAGGTTCCATTTTTTCAGCATAACAAGTTGCAGCCAATGCATAACCAAAGAATCCATAAGCCATAACAGGAGGTAAAAATATACTAAAGCCAATCCCCCAGAATCCCAACGCTATACCATGTTGCATTTCCTCAGCAATAAAGCCTGTGCCAGTGAGTAAGCTGCCACAGGATGTGTATCCTTCATTTGCTTTCCAGTGTAAAAATAAACGCGGAATAGGCAATTGGAGAATTGGAATGAGCCTTGGGAAAATGATGATAGGAAACTGCATCCCCGAACCAGTTGTTATAAAATTGCAAAATGATGCAGTTCCTCTATTTCCATTGACCGGTGAGTTACCGATTTTTAATGGAGTTCTTTCCAATGATGATAAAATCTTTGGTTTAATTTCATCAAGCGATATCTCTTTTGACAAAAGATTATTTTCTTTAGCTAAAGAGATTATTTCATCTTGTAATTGTTTTATTTTGGAAGAGGTTGAATCATAAGCCATTTCTTCTGCAAGTTCACTCATTTTTTCAAATAATTTGTTAATTTCTGATTTTGGAACATTAAGAAGGGTTGAAGATCTTCCAGGAACACCATAAATTTGGCAAGATGCCATAACATGTTTGGTTGAATCATCTGTAACAAGATTAGCATCTAATTGACTATTATTTCGTGAATATCCGCTTATACTACCAGAAAAACTCGAAAATATAAAAAGACTGATTATAAACACAATAAAAATATCTTTCAATATATATTTTCTCATAATTTATCCTCCTTCTCAGGTTTTACATAAATGGTATGATATATAAACCTTTGTGATAGATTATCATGATTATTATTGGTTCAGCAGTTAATTAGATAAATTTGCCTTTATTCGTTAGTGGAAATCTGTCAAAATTATTACTATCTGTAATTTCATATGGAGTATCACCTATACCATCATCATCTTTGTCATCCCCAATATAATCATCCCAATAATTTCCAATTATGCCGTTATCCCATTGATTAAATAATGTATCATTTGCATGATTACTATTATTTTCAAAAATATTTGAATAAATAATATTATAACCAGAACCACAACAAGTTTCAATTCCAATATCATTGTTATAAATTAAATTATTAAATATCAAATTTCTCTCTGAACCCTTGACTTTAATGCCATACCAATTATCTGATAAAAAATTCTCAAATATGTAATTTCCTTCGGCTAAATAGATATAAATTCCATAAAAAGTACTTGAACTAATATTGTTATTTGACACATTATTATTATCAGATTGTCTTAAGGCAATACCATAAAGATTTTCTAACATTGTATTCTTGAATGCTTTATTGTTAAATGTATTTTCACTAAAATTTATTCCAATATAATTTTCGATAATTATATTGGATGAAATATTAACTTTTGATGAATTTACATGTATTCCAATACAATCTGAGTTTAAACCTTTCCCGATGATTTTGAATCCTTTAATAGTACATCCATTTTTATCTACAAAGATCATATTTGTTGAATAAAACTTTCCAAAATCTTGATATTTAATTATAGTATTTTCTTTATTTTCACCAACCAAATTAATTGATTTGTTTATGTATAAAAATTCATAATAAATACCTTTATTAACAAAGACAGTGTCCCCATCGCTTGCGTTATCTATTGCATTCTGAATTGTTATATACTCTGCATCTTCTCCAACATAAATGGTTTTGGAATTAGTAAATTCAATACACCCGCTTATGTTTATTATCGCTAATAATACAATCAGTAGCAAGTAAACATTTTTTTTCATTTTCAAAAATAAATTAATTAAATTTCCTTAAAAAATCTTATTATATATTTCGCATCCAGACTTCACAACCCTCTTGGGGCAATAATAGTCTCGTGCTAATTAATTTAAAGGTTCCAACAATTATGTTACCACTATCTTTGGGATATTCAATAATCGATCTGACACCTTCATTTTTCTCATTACCAAAACCATTTGGTTTTTCACCAATTTCATTTTTCACTATAGGAATCCAATTTTCTCCATCAAAACACCATATTTCACCTCCAACAGTTACCGGTTCCATTAGGTTTTTAATTCTTCCATTTGCTGTTCCAATCCATAGTTTATTATCGGAGGTTACATTCATTGACCAGGCATAATTATTCAAAGGGTTTCCAAATCCGTTATACTCAAAATCACAAGGTTCAACATCCAAAACATCATCACCGATAACTGGCTTCCAATTTAACCCATCGTATTTCCATATTTCAAAACCTTTTTCATAAAGCAAATTTGTAGCAGTTCCAACATATAATTCATCATTATAAACTATCAATGTTCTAATTCCATAATTTTCAGGTTCCCCAAAACCATCTTGATAAATCCCTTCAACACCTGTGGGTAGATCCACTTTTGTCCAATTCGTTCCAGAATGTGTGCGCCACAGTTGACAACCCATTCCAGTGTTTCTTAAAAATCTATAACATGAATTGAATGTACCTACATACAATTGATTTTGAAATACCTCCATACACCATCCATAAGTATTCGTAACTCCACTTAACAAATCTGTGCGCGACATATTTTGCTTAAAACCATTTGCTACAACTTTTGACCAATGAACTCCATCATTTGATCTCCATATCTCAAACCCTCCAAAAAGTGCAGGATCCCAATTCATTGTACTTGCATATAAATAATCGTTGAAAACCTTCATGCTACATATTCCAACATTATCTGATTCACCAAAACCACCTTTAACAAATGGAGCTTTATGTCCAACTACCTGCTCCCAATTTTTGCCATCAAATCTCCATATTTCACAACCTTTTCTATTAGGCTGTTTTAAACTTCCAATAGGTGTACTCCAAGTTGATACATACAACTTATCTTTAAAAACTGTCAAAACAGATGCAAGACAGTTTAAAGAATAATTAAAACCTGATTTCATGCCAAAACTAGATTCATCACCAACAACTTGGATTAAAGAATCGGTAGTATAGTTATATTTCCATATTTCACAACCTTCACTGTTTTTAACAGCAGAGTGCATTACCGCTTTAACTGTAATACTTCGCAGTAGGTGGACAACCCTTAAAAGAAGTTGAAATGCCATAGTTCTATGCAAGAACTCAGGTAATTTATTTGGTAAAAATTTTGAAATAATTTTTAGCAGTTCTGGAGCGGTATTTTGAAATAATTTGGGAAATTTTGTATTTTGGGTGCCAATATAAAGTTCATCGTTATAAATTGTCATTCCTCTTGTTGCAATATTTGATTCTTTACCAAAACCATTTAATGTTAATGGTTTCCAACCTTTAGAATGAATCATGTACTTTTCTGTTTCAAAATCTTTTTTAAACAAATTTCGATCAAATTCAGAATGAACTATATTTGTAGGTAAAATAAAAATTAACATTAATGATACAAAAACTAATGTTTTAATCTTGTTATTTTTTTTAATTAATAATATTTTGATCACATCTTATATTCATTTGATTATATTATTAAAGAACTATAGTTAAAAAAACTTACGGAAGAGTATTTTTACAAATATCAATTATTTATTTAAATAATTTAATTTTTTACGAAACCACTAAAAACACTTTTTCAATTTATGTATACATTAAAATGTATGTTATAGGTGGTAATGCATCTAAAACAGTTGCAGGGGATATTTCTGATATTCTAAAAATACCTTTAGCTGAAATAATCCGTAAAAGATTCCCAGATGATGAATATTATTTTCGAATCAAAGATGATATATCTGGAGAAAACGTGGTAATCATCCAAACCACATATCCAGATAAAAACATCATCGAGCTGCTAATAATGCAAGATGCAGCTTTCGAAGCAAATGCTAAAAGTATAACAGTGGTACTACCTTATTTTGGTTACAGTAGGCAAGATAAGAAATTTGAGGAAGGAGAGCCAATAAGTGCTAGGGCTATTGCAGAGCATATTAGTTTACATGCTGATTTAGTTATCACGGTTGATCCACATAAAGAACATCTTCTAGATTTTTTTAAAGTACCTGCCTATAGTTGTTCAGCTGTAAAAGATATTGCTAAATATCTAAAATCCAAAGATATTGATTTTATACTAGCTCCTGACAAAGGTGCAATAAATAGGGCACAAAAAGCATCTAAAATTATCAATTGTGAGTATGATTATCTTGAGAAAACTAGAATCGATGGAGAGACTGTTAAACTCCAACCAAAAAATCTACAAACGCAAAATATGAATGTAGCGATTATAGATGATATAATTTCAACTGGTGGAACTATGGCACAATCAATTAGGGAATTAAAAAATCAAGGTGCAAAAAAGGTTCTTGTTGCTTGTACACATGGTTTGTTTATAGGGGAGGCGAAAGAGAAACTTTTATCTGCGGGTTGCGATGAAATTATCTCTACCGATACCATCGAAAACGAGTTTACTAAAGTAAAATCAGCAAAATGTATAACAGATGTTTTATCTAAAAACAAAAACTTTAAATCAAAATAAATTTAACTGTTTTTTTAAGACTTTGTTACCATATCATATTACATTTATTGAATTAATTTTAAGGTTAATTTTTTAAATAAACAGATGTTAGATAATTCGGGGGAGTCTGGTCGGATAATTCGAGGTGTGCATCCCATCCATATCTCAATTTTCTTTCTCCAGACTTCTCCAAAAATTGTTTTAATAAACTCTAAAACAATTTATCATAAGATTTACAAAAAAACAGGTAAAAATACTTTTACATTGGGTGAATTTACTATAAATTTATAAGGTCAGTGTTTTATTTAGAACCACTGTGATGTTATTATAACAGTGGAAGAATTCGCGTCCAGTAAATCCCCTATCTGAAGGAAATAGTTGGACAAATATTTCGAAATAATAGGTTGGAAATTAGATAATTATTTTGTTTCTGGTAGGGACTATGATAAGGATATATTGAAATTTGGTAATACAATCAAACAAAGGGTTCGAGTCCAGAAAGTATCAAAAATAGTATTAGTGCGGTAAAGATCTTCATGATGGTAAATAATAATGAACCACAACCAATTACCAAATACAAATTAAGGGAATTAGGAAAGAGGCCATTAAGATTATCAAAACAAACAGTACCCAGTAGGGAACAGTTAAGGGAGATTTTTTATTATGGTGGTATTTTGAGTAAATCTATATTCCTATTTATGAGTAGTAGTTAGGTTAGACTCAGAGAGTGTATAAACATCGAATTAGACGGTATTGATTTGTCCAAATCCCCCCCTACTGTATTTGTTGATTATGAACACACCAGGACTAAAGTAAGTAGGTATAACCTTATTTCATCGGAGTGCAAACATTGGGTACAACAATGGCTCAGGATAAGGGATAGATATCTCAGTGGCGGAAGAAATAAAGTGAAACTAGGTGACAAAAGTTTATTTCCACTAACTCAATCTAATTTACAATTTATTTTGGATAACCTCTTGGTTAAATCTGGGTACAATCAACAGGATATAAGAGCTCGACACTATCACCTTACTTTGATGAAATTTAGGTAATTCTTCAAATCTCAACTTAGTGATGGTTGGTGTCCATCTGACGTGGTTGAAACATTAATGGGACACCAATCAGTAATCAGAAGTACATACAGGGATTTCACTATGAGACAAATGGGGGATTGGTATTTGAAATGTGAGAGTAATCTTATGGTATAACAACCACCTAGCAATTATGAAGAGATAGATGATATCAAAAATAAGTTAACTACCTTCACCAAACAAATCCAGAAATTTGATGAGTTTAAGCAAAAGATAGCGGGAATTGAACTTCGGAATTACCTGCTAAAGCTGGGTGCCAACCTTCATCACTAATTTTAACTCCATCTTCAGATATGTAATCCAATTTATCATGTTTCTTTAAATTGAATGACTTGGCCACGCCCATATTAATAGATTCCAGTTGATGGAATACTCACCCCAATCAGTAGAATAATTATCCCAACAACTAACAGTTTCTTCATTTAATCAATACCTCTAACAACCTCTGCAACAATGGAAACCTATCCAACCACCAGTTTTGATTCGGAGAATTGAAAATGAAGGATTTGCTTTTGGATGTTTTTAGAACAATATCTACAGTGCAATAATCAGCGCTATTACCAGAGTTAACAATCTTTATTTCACCAATAAACTCTGAATTCTTTTCATCAGGGGCCTTAACTAACGCCGTTATAGTAATTATCCCATCTGTAGGTTTCAAATCATCTCCAAATAAAGGTGACAAATTCCATGTACCCCATTCAGGATATTCCGTGACCTCCCAATCAAGCAATGTACCAGGACCACCAATATTTCTAACAGTGAAGCTGCCTTCAACAGTTTCACGTGGTTTTACATTATTCCAGCTTAGGCTTCCATCACAATCAAGGTCCGGTGCCGTAGTAGTGAAATGCCAGACAGGTCCCCATGTTGATGCACCATGGCTATCCTTAGCGATGATGCGCCAATAATATACTGTTTCATAGTTCATGGTTCCTGGGTCAAATGTGGTCTCAGAAATGTTATCAGCAACCTTATCATTAGGTGAGGGCTCGTTTGCCTCAAAATATACGGTATAGACAACCGAGTCGTCATCAGGGTCGCCTCCATTCCACGACAAATCAGCGTCAGCATCAATATCAGTGGAACCATTTGCTGGATCCGGGTTGCTGGGAATATATGGCGGAGTATTTGGGTCTGAACCTGTGGTGAAATCCCATATCGGACCTTCAGTATATTGGTATGGATCCCATGCTACGATTTTCCAGTAATGATGAGTATCGTATTCCATCTCACCTGGGTCATATGTTGTGTCTGATTGATTATTTGAAACCAATACATCAGGTGTGGGATCGTTTTCTTCGAAATACACATCATAGGTAATATCGTCCTCATCCGGGTCGCTGCATTCCCAGCTTAGATAAGCATTAATATCTACGTCTGTTGCTCCATCTTCTGGTTCTGGATCATTGGGTATATCTGGTGGGTCATTAGTTATTGTATTAAAACTCCAAATAGGTCCTTCGGTAGAAGCACCTCCGATGTCCCAAGCAATTATCTGCCAATAATACTGTGTACTAACAGACATGGTCCCTGGATTATAGGTTGTTTCAGTTTGGTTGCTTGATACCTTTACATCTGGTGTAGAATCGTTAGCTTCGAAATAGACGTCATAGTTCAGGTCGTCCAAATCAGGATCCCAACAGTACCAGCTGAGATTAGTATCAATTTCAACATTAAATGATCCGTTAGCTGGATCAGGATTGGTTGGGGGATTAGGTGGCTTGTTACTAATATTGTATTTGAACATCCAGGTATCGTTAAGATAACCTCCAGAAAAATCATTACAAAACCCAGCGAATAATATAGTCTTCTTAGATTTAGAATCATACGCCATAGCAGGTACTTCTCTGGCAAATAGCGTACCACCAACCTCACTATGACAAGCTTTACACCACTTATTGTCAGTAAAATTATACATCCATGTATCCTTCAACTGATCATAATTTTCATCCTGACCACCGAATAAAATCGTCCTTTTAGCATCAGAATCATATGTCATAACATGCAATACTCTACCCAATAACATCCCACCAATAGTTTCAGGATTAATCTTACACCATGTATTGTCACTGAAATTATACAACCAGGTTTCATCAATCCAACCTACTCCGCCTTCATGAACCCCACCAAACATTATAGTTCTATCAGCCGATGAATCATATGCCATAGCATGGGCATATGTTCTATTTAACCTCCCACCAACCGTCTCAGGATCCAGCTTATACCACTTATTATCACTATAATTATACACCCACGTATCATTAAGACCGTTTATACTGGGTCCAGATATACCACCATACATCATGGTCCTCTTAGCAGATGAATCATACACCATAGCATGATGGATTCTTTCATATAATGTCCCACCAATAGTCTCAGGATTCATATTATACCAGGTATTGGCACTGAAATCATACGACCAGGTATCATTACATAGGCCACTGCTATCAAGACCACCGAACATTATAGTCCTATCAGCATCAGAATCATACACCATTTTGTGCCCATATCTTGCTGTTGGCGATACACCAGGACTCATATTATACCATTTATTGTCACTATAATTATACACCCACGTATCATTAACACTGACACCAGTATCACCGCCGAACATTATAGTCCTGTCAGCCGATGAATCATACACCATAGATGGATACTCTCTTTTAGTTAACGTCCCACCAATAGTCTCAGGATTCACATTAATCCAGACATTCAGAGTATCTTTCATGCTGGATAAAGATTTCATGCCATAATATAGAGTGGTATCAAATTCATCAAACTCAACGTAAGTACCATTTGCATATGTAAACGACATATTATCAGTGTAATTTTCAATAGGCATTGGTCTTATCTTCATCCCCAGTCCATTATGTGTAATGTTGTTTACAAAATTCCAAGTTCCTTCATATTTATTTAACTGAACTACATCTGAATAGTTAACACCAGAATTATTTTTTATTGCAGCATAAATTACCGTTGGGTCTTTTCTATCAATACATGCTCCATTTGTATATGCATTAACTTCACCTGGACGTCTGATTATATTCATATAAAATGGTAATTTCTCATCATTCCAACTTGCTCCATCATACATTATATGATAGGTAGGTATCGTTTCGTTTGAGTTATTTATATCTCTATTTGCAAGGATATGTGCCTGATGTGTATTATTAGAATATACATCAAGTTGCCTTACGTTATCAGCTGTCCATGCAACTGTCATCTCGTTCAGAGAAATTGGCAATGATAAAGTATCATCACTTGAATTTTTCCATGTATTGCCACCATCGTCAGAATAACAATAATATATATTAGTTCTAGAATCCGCAGTCATACCATCGGTACAAGTTACATGTATATAATCAGGATCATCCTTCTCTTGATATTGTTGCATATATGATGCTTCATCTAAAAATGTAGTAGCACTCCATGATTGACCCCAATCTTCAGAATGAGATATCAATGTAGTATCAGGGGTAGGTGCAGAATCCCTATAAGTTAACCACATTCCATTAGTTGAATTTATAAAGGGTTTTGGATAGGTATGATCTCCGGAATCTACAGTAACCTCAGACTCAAAATTTGCTATCTGTTCTGGTGTTGATGAAACTCTCATCATTATAGGTCCTTTATGACCATCTTGGTCGTCTATATAGAATACAAATATGTAACCTGTTTCATTTATAATCAATGTCGGTGAATGATGATCGTCTACATCTTGGTCATCTAATGCTCTTTCATCACTAAAAGTACCGGTATCATGGTCATAATATCTTATTAATATTCTACCTTGAGTATCAACATATGTAAAATATGTTCTATTGCGTATATTCTGATAATGTATGGCGCTGGGTTTATTCAGATATTCATGTATCCCATCAGGATCTATAGTATTTTCAGACATTGTGAAAAATATAATAGTATCATTGTCCCATCCTCCATGACCATCAGATGTATTAATACTATAATAATATTTTTTATCATATTCGTCGACCCATGATTTATTTATTAACCTATATGTTCCATCTGAAACGCTAGAGTTTATTTGAGCATCTTTCCAAGAACCGCTTTCGTTGGTCCTGAAAGTAATGTTCATGTCATGGCCATCTATATCGCTAACGAATACACTGAAATTAGTTGGTGGAACATAAACCGTTCTCTCGTTATTAGATGGATTTATTTCGGTATTTTCTGGATTTGTATTTGTATATCCACTTGGATTGGCTCCAGTAATAATAAACCCATCAGTATTGTTTTCTGTATGGAAACTTGCTTTTATCCAACCTGAATTTCTTACTACATAGGATAATCTTACCTCATCCATCAAACCGTCAAATATCTTGTTGGCTCCAATTTCAGCATGGTCGCATATACCTAATCTATTTGGCCCTGTTGCAATTTCTTGAATTGATGACATGGAAACTGGAAAATCACCTGCCGGATTGTTAGACTCTAAAATTATTTGAGGTTCTGTAACAATTTTATTTGAAGCAACAACAAACGAAGTAGAAACAAGCAACAAGAGTACCATTATTGGGATAAGATGCTTCATCTGATGTTTTCCTCCCATATATTAATTGATGGTTTGGTATATAAATGCTATAGTCAATTGATTATACTGATTTTTTAAATTCCATATGGATATTTGTGAAGGATTTTTTAAAAACTATGCATAAGAATAGTTTTCAGAAATATCGACTTCTTTTGCAAAACCCAGATAGAATCTGCTGACTTCTGAATAGTAAAAATCAGGGGGTTCAGTGATTATGGGGCCAGGTTGATAACCTTGCGTTTCATCAATTCTTGCACCATAGTCCTCTAAGGTGGTCTGTACCAAAGGCCATCTCTCCTAGTATATTATTGCCTGATGCTGTATATAAATTTATTTTAACAATAAACCATAGAAAGGTGTCTGAAGGGCATAATTTCAAGAATCATGTAAAAGAAAAATAGTGTGATAATCATTAATGCAAAACCTGGTTAACTTTATATAGCTTAACTCTCAAGGTGTATTTTTATGGTAATAAACGGAAGGGCATCTTTTTAGTTCAATAAACATATATTTGAATTTTTTTTTATTTCTTTGTAAATAATTGTATCTCACAACTTTTTAATATGAGAAAAAAATACCATGGCTCGAAATCGTACTCTTAAGATGAATAGATATAGTGTAACAGACAGTTATATATAAGAGTATAGATTTACAGCCGTATTAAACCTCGGTGATTACAATGCGTAAAAGAGCACAAAGAAAAACCACTGAAGAACCAATAAAAATTGTAGAAAAACCTAAAGTTGTAAAGAAAAAAATCAAATTAAAGAAGAATTGGTATGTTGCTTTTTCTTTAATCGTTATATTTTTCATGGTTATATTTCTTAATTCATATTTTAATATATCATCTGGAGATGCGATCAACTCTGATGGTACCTCCCTCTCTACAACATATTATCTTTCTGGTCCTGACCCTTATTATAATATGCGTCTAGTTGAAGAAACAGTTAGAACGGGCGAATATCCTTTTTATGCTGATAATGATCCTATTCTTAATTACCCTTTGGGTAGAAGTGGTGGCAGGGCCCCGTTACTGAATATGATGGCTATAGGTTTCAGTAGACTTCTTTCACCATTTATGAGTGAACCAGATTCGTTAGGCTATTCTATGCAATTTGTATCTGCATTATTTGGCGCTCTGCTTATTTTCCCGGTTTATTTTATTGGTAAAACTATGTTTGGTAGAAAAGAAGGCATTCTTGCCGCGTTATTAGTGGCATTAATCCCGATTCATATTGGCTCAGGTCATGGCTCTGCATATGGATTATTTGATCACGACTCTTTTAACTTATTTTTATTCTTTTTAACGTTTTTATTTTTAATATTAAGTATAAAGGAAAAAACCCCCTACAGATCTATATTTTTCGCGATTTTATCAGGTACTTCACTAGCTGCCCTAAATATGGTATGGGTTGAGGCCCAGTTTCTATTTGCCGTTATAGTATTATATGCTATCGTACAAATGATTATAGATATTTTTAATAGTGAAATGAATTGGAAGGTAGTTCAAAATTTAATTATTATTTTATTTGCAGGTTATTTAATCTCATTACCTGTCAGATTTACAAAGTATGGATTTAGAGCGGATCTTCAACTATTATTGGTTATTGGAGTCGCAATCTTTGGTGCTTTATATCTGATTCTTGATAAAAAGAAAATACCCTGGATTGTATCATTACCTTCAATTTTTTGTGTAGGTGGTTTTGTTGCAGTTATTCTTTATTTTCTAGATGAGTTAAGAGCAGCATTTCCGTTCCTATCCTCGCTAGGAAGAGTGTCAGAAATCTTGTATGGTTCAGGTATTTATGGTAATAAAGTTGATTTAACTATTGCTGAAGCAGGAACAGCAAATATCAGTAAAACCGTAATGTCTTATGGACCTGCACTATATTGGTTAGCATGGGCAGGTTTAATTCTGCTATTTTATTTTTATTTTAAACAAAAACACAGAAGAGATTATTTATTTGTCTTTATATTATTTCTAATTAATATATGGCTTGCTGGAACAGCAGGTCGATTTTTGAATGATATAGTTCCATTAATTGCGCTACTTGCTGCATGGATAACTTGGATTGTTATTGAAAAATTGGATTATAAGCAAATGATTAGAAATATAAGAAATGCAGGAGGAGGTTTTAGAGGACTTAGAAAAGGTATTAGAATTTATCATTTACTTGGTATTGTTTTTGTTATTTTTCTTATATTAATGCCAAATTCTTTTCTTGCTTTAGATGCTGCTGTACCTGGAGCAGTAACAAAGAACGGTACAAGTAATATGAAAATAGATTATTTTGGAGAAGATTTTTCTGGGGCCTTTGGATCAAGCTCATATAAAGAGCAATATTGGGTTGATGCATTTGATTGGTTAAACGATCAAGATTTAGAAATAGATAACCCAATTGAAAGACCTGCTTTTATATCTTGGTGGGATTATGGGTTTTATGCATCAGCTGTAAGTGGCCATCCAACTGTAGCCGATAACTTTCAGGACGGGATTCCTCCTGCAGCTAATTTCCATACTTCAAAAAGTGAAAAAGAGGGAATTGCTGTTTGGATAATAAGGTTATTAGAGGGTAATTTAAGAGATAATGGCGGGGAACTCTCAAACGATGTTATTAAACTTCTTGAGGATCATGTTGGCATAAATAATTCAGTCGACATTGTAACATGGGTCGAGGATCCAACTACATCACCTTCTTATCTTGCTCCAATTGGAGAAGAATATGATGAAAAATTAAGTGAAAATGTATTTGTTGGTGAGCAATGGCCTGAAAATGCGATATATCATGACATAACTAATTTGTTTAATTCAACATTAGATGATGAAGGCATAACTTGGTTATATCATGATATTCAAGAAGCTACAGGATATAGCATTAGATATTATGGAGTTGAAGGTTACGACGTTGGAATTTTTAATATATTTGCGTTTTTAGCAGATAAAAGTATTATTTTATATGCTTTGAGAGAAGCAGGAGGATCAGAATTTCCAAATCCTGAGGATGATTTTATAAGGATAAAATATTCTGGTTATAAAGTAAATACTGATGGATCGAGAGGAGATGACCAGGAATGGACAGCTGAAGAGCTAAATGCATTGGATGATTCAGAGCTAAGACGCATAGCCATCACAAATACTCCAACTGAAGAAAAAGATGATTATTTCAAAACAATGTTTTACAGAACCTACATAGGAAATATTCCCGAAGGTCTTGAAAATCAGTTATCTCAATTGCCTTGTTGGGGTATGAAACATTTTGCAGCAGAGTTTATCTCTCGATATCCGTATTTTGGTGCCCAACGATCTGCTGTTGTAATTGCTAAATACTATGAAGGAGCTATACTAAATGGTACAGTTGATTTTATGGGTGAGCCTTTAGAAGATCATGAAATATTTATTTTAAAAGATATTGATCTTGGAACAGCGCCTTTACCCGTTGATCATGATAATCAAATTATTGAAAATAATTCTTATAACTTAATAGCTCCTGCAGGAAATATATCTATTCAGATAAGAAGAAATACTGAGTTAGGTGCAAGTGCTTTTGCAGTTAAAACTATTAAATTGAACAGTACAACAGATACTCAATTAGCACCTATTACTGAAGAAGATGCAATGCGCAAATCTGATAATTTCAGAAGAATGATTAATATTACTATAGAACCGGGTCTTTTAGAGGGTTATGTATATGAGAACATAGATAAAAAGGAAGGATACAATGTTTCAATAGATGAACCAATACCTGATTCAAATATTACTTTAATTGAAATAAATGAATTTGATCCCGAAAGTGGACAACCTATAGATTATGGCGATGTTAGGGCATTGACTACCGATGAAAATGGTTATTATAATTCTACAGACTTAAGACCAGGAATTTATCTAGCTCAAGCTACACTCAATGATTTTCTCATACATGAAGGTTACGTTTTTATTGGAATAGGAACCAATTATTATAACATTTCAAAACCACAGTTAGGAAATATTGAAGGAACTATTTATTACGACGAAAATAGTAATAACGAACTAGATAGCGGTGAAGAACTTGATGATGTAAATGTTGAACTATTGTATCCAACAGCTGATCTTACGCCGATAAACGTTGATAAACTTATAACGGATCAAACTGGGAAATATTCATTTACGGATTTAATCCCTGGAAATTATATACTTAATCTAACTAAATTAAACACAACTACTGGATTCTTTGATTATGCATTAGATGAACCAGTTACAATTGAAGAAAACGAGACAATAATGGTGAATGTTTCAATAGAACTTGCACCAGTTGAAATTATTGGCCTTGCAAGATACCAAAACACAACAATTAGCAACCTTTCAATCAGATTTACAGAAGATGAATCTGTTGCAAACAACACTGCAGAATTTGTTACCTTAGATACAAATGAAAACGGATTGTACAGAGGTGATGTTATTCCTGGTAGTTACAATATAACTGTTGATGAAACAACTGACCAAGGTGTATTTACTTATGAAGGAAAACTTCAGATAAAAATGGGAGAAGGAATAAAATCTTATGACATCTCATTGATTAAAGAATCTATGGCAGTCATAGGAAATACGCAATATAATAATATAAACATTGGAAATATAACAATTCGTTTTTCACCTGATACCTCAATAGATAATAATACCGCTGTTTCAGGCGTAACAACTTCGGGAGAAAATGGTTTCTATCAAGTTGAACTTATAAAAGGTTCATACATTGTTACAGTAGATCAGATAGTTAATGAAACAGGGCAAGATGTATTATACACATTTGACGGGACTTTTGATGTATTAGGCCCTTCTAGATACGATATTTCATTAGATAAAGAATAGATGATATATTTTTTATATCATCTCTACCAACTTTTTAATAATCAAAATTAAATACTTTTTAACATGCTTAGTTTAGAAGAAGGAAAAAAAGCTGTAGAATTGGCAAGGTTAACAGTAAAAAATTATGTAAAAAAAATAACAACACCTACAATTGAATTAAAAGGTATTTTTATACAAGACCAAGGTGTATTTACAACTCTTCACACATATCCAGATCATAACTTAAGAGGTTGCATCGGTTTTCCACTTCCAGTAATGCCTTTAAAAGAAGCAATAATAGAGTCGGCAAAATCAGCAACACAAGATCCCCGTTTTCCAAAGCTTCAGGAAAATGAAATAAATGAAATTGTTATTGAAGTTACTATTTTAACTAAACCAGAATTGATAGATGTTTCCCAACCAAAGGATTATATTAAACACATTGAAATTGGAAGGGACGGGCTAATTGTTGAGCAAGGTTTTTACAAAGGTTTATTACTTCCTCAGGTTCCTGTAGAACAAAATTGGAACAAAGAAGACTTTCTATCTCATACCTGTATGAAAGCTGGTTTATTACCTGATGCCTGGTTTGAAAAAAATATAAAAATATACAAATTTTCTGGACAGATATTCACCGAAATCGAACCAAATGGACAAATTATGGAGAAAAAATTTGATGGATAGAACAATTGAAGGCAAAGCATACATTAATGGTTCATTTGAAAATTGTTGTATAGGAATTAAAGATGGTAGAATTAAAAATATTAAAAAAATTCTAAAGAGTAATGAGCATATAAATTTTGGAAATAAATTAATACTTCCCGCTGGAATCGATATACATGTACATTTTCGCGACCCAGGTTATGCCCATAAGGAGGATTTTGAAACAGGATCAACTTCAGCAGCTTATGGGGGAATAGCTTGCGTTTTTGACATGCCCAATACCAAACCCCCAACAACTACAATAGATGCGTTAAAGGAAAAAATTCAAATTGCAAAGAATAAAAGTCATGTAGATTTCGGAATATTTGCAGGTGTGAATGATAAGAATATTGAAAATATTGATAACTTTTCAAATTATTGTTGTGGTTTTAAGATTTTTTTAGGTAGCACTACCGATTCCTTTCAACTTAAATCAGTTAATTTAAAAAATGTTTTATTGAAAATAAACAAAACTAAAATGATAACATTATTTCATGCAGAAGATCAACAATGTTTAAAAGAATCTACTATTAATGAACAAACTCTTAAAGATCATCTTAAAGGCCGACCTTCTAGATGTGAGGAAATTTCGATTAATAATATTTTAAGAAATAATAATATCTCATCAAAAATACACATTTGTCATATATCTTCAATAGAGGGGCTTAATGCTCTCAAAGGTTCTCCAAATAACGTTAGTGTAGGCGTGACACCCCACCATTTATTTTTTGATATAGGAAAACCAATGCTAAAAAAAACCTTCTATAAAGTTAATCCTCCCATTAGAACAAATCTAGACCGGGAATTTCTTTGGCAAGGCATTAGAGATGGTTTAATTGATGTTTTAGAATCAGATCATGCACCCCATACAATTGATGAAAAAGACCAAGAATTTGATAAAGCACCATCTGGTATACCTGGAATTGAAACGATGTTTCCCCTATTCTTAGCTGAAGCTAAAAATCAAAATTTAAATTTTAAACGATTAATTTCAATGTTATGTGAAAAGCCTGCAGAAATTTTAAACATTCCTAAAGGAAGAATTGAAAAAGAAAAAGATGCTGATTTAATAGTCGTTGATTTTAATAAAACTACCTCTTTAGAATCAGATAAATTACATTCAAAATGTGGATGGTCTCCTTTTGAAGGTAAAAAGGTCATATATCCTAGCCATGTATTTTTACGAGGAGAAGAGGTAATAGAAGAATATGAACTAGTTGGTTCCAAAGGCTTGGGCTGTAATATAAGAGATAAAATTCCATAATTATTTAATGCTGATATTTACTAAGGAAATGAGGTGCAACCCTGAAAGAATCTAGAAAAAAGTCATATGAGACCCCTTTATTGTTTTTAAAGGGACTTTTTATGGGAAGTGCTGATATAATTCCTGGGGTTTCTGGTGGAACTATTGCCCTTATTACAGGCATATATGAAAATTTAATTGATGCAATAAAATCCATTGATTTTAAAATTATTTTATATTTTTTTAAAGGAATATTTGATAAAAATTTTTTAACTAAATCAAAAGATAAAATCCTAGAAATCAAATTCAAATTTTTATTAACTCTGGCAATAGGAATTATTGTTGCGTTTCTAATTTTGGCAAATGTGTTAGGATGGTTGCTTGAGGTTTATCCTACCTATACCTACGCGTTTTTCTTTGGGCTTATTTTATCATCAGCATTTTTTGTTTATACCACAAGTAAAATTCCAATAAAAATTAGTTCTTTGTTTTTCTTATCAATAGGGCTATTATCGTCTTTCTATATAGTTGGATTACAAACAATTCAAACAGATCATTCAATTTTGATTGTTTTTATTGCAGGAATAATAACTTTTTGTGCAATGATACTTCCTGGTCTATCAGGAGCATTTATTTTACTTATATTGGGTCAATATAGTTTTATGTTAAATGTATTAAGAGATATTACCAGATTGGATCTATCTAGCATAGGTTTTGCATTATCTTATACTCTTGGAGGAATAATAGGTATACTTGCATTTTCTAGAGTATTATCTTATCTTTTAAAAAAACATAGGGAGATAACTCTTTCTTTTATAATTGGATTGATGATAGGTGCCCTAAGAAAACCAGGGGAGTTAATAAATCAAAATCCGGAAAACCTGATATTGACTTTTACATCAGCAATGTTTGGTATAATTATTGTTGCCTTAGTATGCAGCTATGAATTAAAATTTAAAAAAACCATAATTAAATAATAGAATTAACAAATTTTTTAATAAGAATGATGATGGCCGTTATTAGATGAATGAAAAAATAAAGATATTAGCACAGCAAATTGTAAATAATATTTATAATAAGATTAAAAAGCAAACTAAAGAGAATTTTTATGAGATGGGTAAGACCATTGATATTGGTGCTGATGGTACCCCAACTAAATTTATTGATAAAATTGCAGAGGATGTAGCGATAAAAATTATTAAAAAATCAAAGATAAAAGTTAATTTACTTTCCGAAGAAATAGGATTTTTAGATAACAATGGAGAATATATTTTTGTTTTAGATCCAGTGGATGGAACTCGAAATGCATACCGTGGAATTCCATTTTATTCCGTATCATTAGCAATAGGAAAATCAACTCTTAGAGATATTGAATATGGTATAGTTAAAAACATACCGACAGGTGACACATTCATCGCGGAAAAAGATCAAGGTGCTTTTTTAAATAATAATAGAATTAGTGTATCTGATGTGCCACCGAATAAAACACTTTCTTCTTTGGTTCTTGGTGTAAACTGCGACAATAATACAATTTCTCTATGTAAAAAAAATTATGTTAGATCACTAGGATCTGCATCTTTGGAAATGTGTATGGTTGCAATGGGTGCACTTGATTTATATTATGTTGGAAAAGAGTTTATGCGTGTTATAGATATAGCTGCCTCTACTTTAATAGTCAGGGAAGCTGGAGGGGTTGTAAAAGACATCTATGGTGAAGATTTAGACATGGATATTAGCCTTGATAAAAGAACTAGTGTTATTGCAGCTGGCTCTGAAAGTTGCATAAAAGATATACTTCTTAGACACAAAAAATAAATACAGTGACTTTCAATTCAACCTAGCAATGAAAATTTGTGAAAAAATTATCAAACTCTCGAAAAAAAAGAAATTACACTTTTCATTAATAGATCCTGATAAACAAAAACCTGAATTAGCTGGAAAAATTGCAAAAACCGCTACTAACGCAGGAAGTAGTGCAATAATGGTTGGCGGGTCAACCATAAATTCACAAAAACAAGTTGATGAAACGGTACAGGCGATTAAGGAAAATTCACAACTTCCGATAATTTTATTTCCCTCAGGTGCAAAATTTCTGAGTAAATATGCAGATGCTGTTTTTTTTATGAGTTTGCTTAATTCAAGAAATATTGATTATATAATTAGAGAGCATGTCAAAGGAGCTCCATTTATTAAGCATTACGGATTAGAGCCTATTTCTATGGGATATTTAATAGTTGAACCAGGTATGACTGCTGGACGTGTTGGAGACGCAGATTTAGTAAAACAAGATGACATTGAAACAGCCGTTGGTTATGCTCTTGCTGCTCAATATTTGGGTATGAAACTATTGTATCTTGAAGCAGGTTCGGGAGCTCATTATCCTGTTTCAGATCAGATGATTAAATCGATAAAAGACAATGCAGATATTCCACTAATTGTTGGTGGAGGAATAAGAACTGCAAAGGCAGCTAGGGAAAAAGCACAAGCTGGTGCAGACATAATAATAACCGGTACAACATTAGAGGAAGAAAAGAATCTAAAAAAGACATTAACTGAAATCATAAAAGCTATAGAGGAGTAACTGATGAAAATTGTTTTAGCAATAGGTGGGGCCTCTGGAAGCATTTATGGAATAAGACTTTTAGAGGAGTTAATAAAGTCGAAAATTGAAGTTCATTTAATTGTTTCAAAAGATGCAAAAAAAATTATCGAACATGAAACTGGTAAAACTTATAGATATCTTGAAGAAAAAACACCATATTTCTATGATAATAATAATCAATTTTCAGCTCCTGCCAGCGGGTCTTTTCAGGTTGATGGAATGATAGTTGCTCCTTGTAGTATGAAGACTTTATCCTCTATTGCAAATGGATATGGAGAAACATTAACTTCAAGGGCTGCAAGCTGTTGTTTAAAGGAAGAAAAAAAGCTAGTTATTGTAATTAGAGAAACACCATTAGATTTACCCGGGATAAAAAATATGCTTTCCGCAAAAGAAAGCGGAGCTATAATACTTCCTGCAATGCCAGGATTTTATCATAAACCAAAGAAAATAGAAGATTTAGTTAATTTTATTGTGGGTAAGATTCTTGACCAATTCATGATTAAACATTCTCTATACAAAAGATGGGAATAATCAATCATAATAATTTTTCAAACTCAATTGAAATCTAATTCTAGACAAAATTTAAATATTAGCGAAGAATGCGGGTTAAGAACTCTATGAGCCAAATTTGCAATATTGAAATTATCAAGGATGGAATGTACTTTGTTGCACGTACTCAATTACCAAACGGAAAAAGTAAAGAATATAGACATCCTAATTTTGAAGATGTACTAACTGAAATGGTTATCGAACTTCAGGATGAATTAAGCGAATAATAAAATTTTTTTTTAAAATCTATTTTGTTGCATATCATGTTGTGAATTTAAAATAGCAATCTAAATTATTTATATTGTAACGGGAGGGAATGAGGGGGCTAGATGGAATAGGGAGGGAAGGATAGGATGCAAAATAGTGTGTTTATAAATAATGTCTAAGATCAGGCCCCCACATTATAATAACAAATATATGCAACTAGTATAAATACTTTTTGCAACAATTGTTATTTATATTACGCGTCTTCTATTGTTAATTAAGAAAATTAATGTAATTTTTCGCTTTACTTTATATTAATTATAACTAATTTATACATTTTCTAATGTAAGAATAACATATTATTTATTAATAAGAGAAAATCCTCAAATATATGGATTGTATTAATAGCCTTGAAATTAATTTGTAATCAAAAATTATAGGAGAAACCCATTGGGGTGGTAAAAAATGGATGATATTTATGAAAAAATAAAGGAACATTTCAACAACCCAAAAAATGTAGGTACAATAAAAAATCCCGATGGTTATGCAAGAGTAAAAAATCCGATATGCGGGGATATAACTGATATATACATAAGAGTTAAAAATAATGTAATTAAAAATGTAAAATTCAAATCCTATGGATGTTTAGTTACAATCGCTTCTTCTTCGGCACTTTCTGAAGCAGTTAAAAATAAAGAGCTTGATGAAATTGTTAATAATAATGACCCCATAAAGCTACTTTTAGGATTAATAATGAAACAATTTGGTGATTTACCACGAGAGAAGTTACATTGTCCCCCTGCCTCAATACATGCTTTATTGCTAGCAATAATAGATTTTTATAAAAAGAACAATGAAATTAGTAAAATAAATAAAATTGAACAAGCTATTTCTAAAATTGAAGAATATTATCAAAGAAAATAAAAATAAATTATTCTATTTTTTACATATGTCAATAAAATTCTTAAAAATTTTTTCACCATAAATTGTATGTTCAACCTCGGGATGAAATTGCAATCCGAAAAATGGTTTATTTTTATGATGAATTGCTTGAATTTTACAAGTGGAACTTTTAGCAATTAATTCAAATTCATCAGGTAGTATTGTTACCTCATCATTATGTGATTCCCAGACAATTGAATTTTTTGGAATTCCGTTGAACAATTGCACATTGTTTTTTAGCAAAGATATCTCAATTTTCCCAAATTCTGGAATTTTAGATGGTTTGACCTTTCCTCCAAAGAATCTGGCCATAAATTGATGTCCTGCACAAATACCAAGTATAGGAAAATCAGCTTTTTCTAAATACTCTCCACAATTGCCAAGTTCATCTGTTAAACCAATGCGAGGAGATCCACCAGAAAGTACTATTCCATCTACATTTTCATCTATTAAAAATTTGAAATCAGTTGTATTTGGTACAATTTTAGTGTCAACGTTTAGATATCTTAACGTTCGCCATTCTCTATGCGTCCATTGTCCTCCATTATCAATAACAAAAATCTTTACCATTGTACAATTCCCATAATTCTATTCCCATTCTACAGTACCAGGGGGTTTATTTGTTATATCATATACTATGCGATTAATCTTACCACCTAATTCATTTGTAATTTTTGTTGATATATTTTCAAGAACTTGTTGAGGTATTTCACTATATGCACATGTCATTGCATCGATACTTTGAACCGCTCTGACTGCAATAATATTTCCATACGCTCTTTTGTCACCATGTACTCCAACGGTTCTGACTGGTATGAGAACAGCAAAGTATTGCCAAGGTTTTTCCATTAAATCTTGATCAACAGATTTTTCTATTTCCCTTTCTACAATGTCACAAGCATCTCTTACAATTTTTGTTCTTTTAGGTGTTGCTTCTCCAATAATTCTTATAGCCAACCCCGGACCCGGAAATGGTTGCCGTTCAGAAATTTTAAGTTTTAGTTCTCGAGCTAATTTTCTGACTTCGTCTTTGTATAAATCCCTCAAAGGCTCAATAAGGGTTAATTTCATATTTTCTGGTAAACCGCCAACATTATGATGAGATTTAATTGTATCTCTTAATTCATCGCCTGATTCAATCCAATCAGGTGCTATTGTACCTTGAACAAGATATCTAATATTTTCATCTTTTGCGACTTTTTCAAAAATTTTTATGAACTCTCTTCCAATAATTTTACGTTTTTTTTCCGGATCTCTTACGTTTTTTAAAACAGCATAAAAATCCTTACTTGCATCAATAAATCTATAGTTTAAAGATAGATCTTCCATCATTTCTTTAACTTGCTTTGACTCATTTTTTCTCATATATCCAGTATCAACATGAACTGCTACAAGCTGATTTCCAATGGCCTTATTGACCAAAACTGTCGCTACCGTACTGTCAACTCCTCCTGAGAAAGCAATTAAAGCTTTTCCAGAAATTTTATTTTTTAATTCTAAAACTGATTTATCAATAAACTCATTGGCACGAAACATGATTAATAACACCTATTTGGAGATTGCATTTTCTCTCATTTTTTCTCTATATTTATCTAGTTTCTCCATTAATTTTTTATCTTGTAGTGAGAGTATTTCAATTGCCAATAGTGCAGCATTATCTCCTCGATCAAGACCAACAGCCGCTACTGGTATTCCAGGAGGCATTTGAATAATTGAAAGAATTGCATCAAGATTTACTTTTCCACTAACAGGAACACCAAGTACTGGTTTAGTTGTATGTGCAGCTATACTTCCTGGCAGTGCTGCAGAGAGACCAGCAATGCCAATAAAAACATCTGCATTGCAATTTACAACTAAATCTTTTAAAAAATCTGGAGTTCTATGCGCAGATGCAACTTTAATTGAATAAGAGATGTTAAATTCATCCAATATTTTTTTTGCTTTTTCCGCTATATGCATATCTGATTTAGATCCCATTATTATTTGTATTTTCATATTTTCAATCCAGAAAAATACAATGTCATATAAATACTTTTAATCTAAATTATTCAATATAGTAAATTAATTATAGAAGCTTGTTATGTTGTGATTCCAAGATTATTATATGTCATCTACCCTAATTGTTTGTGAAAAAAACATATCTGCAAAAAGGATTTCTTATATACTATCAAATGGAAAAACTAAAACAAAAAGAATAGGGAATATACCTGTATATGAATTCAGTAAAGATGACGAATTAATTAAGATAATAGGATTGAAGGGACATATTATCTCACTTGACTATCCTCCAGGTTTTAATAATTGGAGAAAAATACCTCCTCAAGATTTAATCAATATTGATCCATGTAAAAAAATAAGCGAACGCCAAATAGCATCTTCATTAAAGGAATTGGCTGAAAAAAATCCATTCATAATTATCGCGACAGATTTTGATCGCGAAGGAGAGTTAATAGGCGTTGAAGCAATTGATTTAATAAAAAATTATAACAAAAATATCCAAAACATAAAAAGAGCTAAATTTAGCGCAATTACAAATTCTGAGATACAAAATGCATTTGACAAATTAGTTGAAGTAGATTATAATCTGTCACAATCTGGAGAAGCTCGCCAAATTATTGATTTAGTATGGGGTGCAGTTTTAACTAGGTTTATTTCTTTAACATCTCATAGACTAGGGAGAGAATTTTTATCAATTGGTAGAGTTCAATCTCCAACACTAGCAATTATTGTTGAAAGAGAAAAAGAGATACAAAATTTTGAACCAAAAAAATTCTGGAAAATAATTGCTACCTTGAAAAAAAATAAGATTTTTAATGCTACTCATGAGAAGGGGCAAATTTGGGAAGAAAAAGAATGTTTAGATATTTTTGGGAAAATAAAAGATTCAAAAGAAGCTAAAATTGATAAAATTGAAAAAACAAAAAATAATGAATATCCACCTTCACCGTTTAGTACCACTACTTTTCTTCAAGCAGCATCTTCTCTAGGTTTTTCAGCTGCAAAAGCTATGAGTATCGCTGAAAATTTATACATGTCTGGGCTTATATCTTACCCACGAACTGACAATACTGTCTATCCAATATCATTAAATATTAAAGGAATTTTGAATAAATTATTAAATTCAACTTTTTCAAAAGAAGCTAAAGAAGTAATAAATAACGGTAGAGATAAACCAACTCGAGGTAAAAAAAAGACAACAGATCATCCACCAATTCACCCAGTAGGTGTACCATCAAATAATTTAACCAACGAACAAAACAAAATATACGAGCTTATATGCAGAAGATTTCTTGCAACACTTTCAAAAGATGCAATATCTGAATCTTGTTCAGCAGTAATTGATATCTCAGGTGAAAAATTTTTAGCAAATGGCTACAAATTAATTGAAGCCAACTGGAAAAAAATCTACAATTATTTTAAAGAAAAAAGAAAAGAACTTCCTGATTTGATAGAGGGAGAAATTGTAAAAATTACTAAAATAAATATCAAAGAGGATTCAACAAAACCTCCTAAAAGATATTCTCAAGGATCATTAATAGCAAAAATGGAACAACTTTCATTAGGTACAAAATCAACTAGGCATGAAATAATTAACAAACTATACGGTAGAAAATATATCTCTGGCACCCAGCTTATACCAACACCTACTGCAATAGCAGTTGTTGATGCATTATCAGGATCTGATGTTATAAATCCCAAAATGACAGCAGTATTAGAAAAGGATATGAATTCAATAGCAGAAGGAAAGAAAACTCTTGAAAGCACGGTAAAAGAATCAAGAAAGATGCTTTCAAATCTAATGAATTCTCTAGAAAAAAATAAGGATAAAATTAAAACAAATATTCAAAAAGCTCACCATAAGGAAAATACAGTAGGAAAATGTCCTAAATGTGGAAAAACTTTAGTAATCAGAACTTCAAGAAATAATAAAAGATTTGTTGGTTGCATGGGTTTTCCAGAATGTAAAGTAACTTATTCTTTACCTCAAAAAGGCGGTATAAAAACAACAAATAAAACTTGCGACAGCTGTGGAGCACCTATTGTTATAGTCATGTCTAAAGGGAAAAAACCATGGAACCTATGTTTAAATACAGATTGTCCATCAAAAAAGCAGAGTTAATATTCCTCCTCATCTTCCTCGTTTTCGCCGTTATTTTCAACGATTTTTGAAACCGAGACAACTTTGTCATTTTCATTTAATCTCATGATTCTAACACCCATTGTATTTCTACCCTGAATTCGGATATCCTTGACCGGTATCCGTACCATCATACCGTTTTTAGAGGTTAACATAATTTCATCTTCGTCAGATGCTTCTCTAACAAATAATACTTTACCATTCCTTTTGTTTGTAACAATAGTTCTTACCCCTTTACTACCACGATGCGTCATTCTATAATTTTCAATTGGTGACCTCTTACCAAATCCATTTTCAGTAACTGTAAGTAAATTTCCCTCTTCACCAACAACTGCCATAGAAACAACTTTATCATCTTTACCTAATCTTATTCCAATTACTCCTCTTGTAACTCTCCCCATTGGTCTAACTTCTTCTTCTTTGAATCTGCATGCTTGACCATTTGATGTAGCAATCATAATTGTTTGGTTTCCATCAGAAAGTTTAGTACTTACTAGTTCGTCGTCTTCATCCAAAATAACAGCTCTTATTCCATTTACTCTAACATTTTTATAAGCAGAGAGTACCGTTTTTTTAATTATTCCCCTTTTTGTTGAAAAAACAAGATAATGTTCATCATCAAATTCAGGAATAGGAATTGCTGTTTCCACATATTCGCCTTCTTCTAATCTGGGAATTAAATTAATGATTGCTTTACCCTTAAAATGTCTACTTCCTTCAGGAATTTTATATCCTTTTAACCAAAACGCTTTTCCATGATTTGTAAAAAACATAATATAGTCATGAGTAGAGGTAATAAATGAATCAACCACAAGATCCTCCTCTTTTGTTTTCATTCCGATTAGGCCCTTTCCACCTCGATGTTGCGTTCTGTAAGTTTCTGTTGGAATTCGTTTTATATAACCACTATCAGTGATTGTAATAACAACATCTTGAACTGGAATGAGATCCTCAATCTCAATTCCAATTTCTCCTTCAACAATTTCTGTTCTGCGTTCGTCTCCAAATTTATTTTTTAACTCTAAAAGTTCCTTTTTTATCTCTGATAAGATATTTTGTTTATCGGCTAATAAATCCTCTAACTGTTGAATTAATTCCTTGGTTTCGTTATAGTCTTTTTCAACCCCTTCTATTTCCATACCAGTTAATTTCTGAAGGCGCATGTCAAGAATAGCTTTTGATTGTTCTTCAGATAAGGAAAATTCTTTCATTAATTGTTCTTTAGCTTCTTGAACTTGTTTACTTTGGCGAATAATTTTTATTACTTTGTCGATGTTTTTAAGAGCAATCATCAATCCTTCTAAAATATGGATTTTCTCACGAGCTTTTTTAAGTTCATAATTTGATCTTCGTGTAATAATAACAACTCGATATTCAATGAAATTTTGAATAATTTCTTTTAACCCTAATACTTTCGGCTCCCCGTCGACTATAGCCAAATTGAGTATGCCAAATGTCGATTGAAAATCAGTATGTTCAAAAAGTTGATTCAATACAACATCTTCAATCGCATCACGCTTTAATTCAATAACAATGCGCATGCCTCTTCGATCACTTTCATCTCTTAAATCAGAGATTCCTTCAATTTTTTTGTTTTTAACTAGTTCCGCAATATGCTTTAAAAGATTGGATTTATTAACCTGATAGGGCAAATCTGAAACGATAATTCTTTTTTTCTCATCTCCTTCAATAGATGTTCTAGCCCTTACTCTTACAAGCCCTCTTCCCGTAGTATATGCGCTTAGTATTCCTTCCCGTCCATAGATTATCCCTCCAGTTGGAAAATCTGGACCCGTAATTGTTTCCATAAGATCGGAAGTTGATATTTCAGGATTGTCAATAACTTCGATAGTTCCATCTACAATCTCAGAGAGGTTATGTGGTGCCATATTAGTTGCCATACCGACAGCAATTCCAGAGGAACCATTAATTAACAGATTTGGAATTTTTGCTGGTAGTACGTCAGGTTCCTTTAAGGATCCATCAAAATTGTCACTCCAATCTACGGTTTCTTTGTCAATATCCTCTAGCATGAATTTAGCAATTTTTGCCATCCGAGCTTCAGTATATCGCATAGCTGCTTGAGAATCACCATCGACAGAACCAAAGTTTCCCTGTCCATCAATAAGTGGATATCTTAAAGAAAAATCCTGAGCCATTCTTACTAAAGAGTCGTAAACTGCTTGGTCACCATGCGGATGATACTTACCTAATGTTTCTCCTACAATCCTTGCTGATTTTTTATAAGGTTTTTCGTGAATAAGACCTAAGTCGTTCATTGCATAAAGAATTCTGCGATGAACGGGCTTTAAACCATCACGAATATCTGGAAGTGCACGACTCATTATGACACTCATTGAATAATCAATAAATGCTCGTTTCATTTCAGATTCAATTGCTCGAATTAACTCTCTTCTATCCTGTTCCTCTGTCATGTAAGCTCACCATTAAATATCAAGATTTACAACATCTTTTGCATGCATTTCAATAAATTCTCTTCTTGGTTCAACCTTTTCTCCCATTAAAATTGTAAATAATTCATCTGCTTCAACTGCATCATCAACAGTAACCTTGACAAGAGTCCTATTTTCAGGGTTCATAGTTGTTTCCCAAAGTTGATTAGGATTCATTTCGCCAAGACCTTTGTAACGTTGAACTCCAATTCCTCTTTCACCCATTTCTTTTAATTTATTTAGTTTTTCTCTTTCCGAATAAACATACTCAACCTGTTTACCTTTAGTTAATTTATACAGAGGAGGTTGGGCAATATACAGATATCCCTCCTCAATAATTGGTCTCATATATCTGAAAAAATACGTAAGCAATAAGGTTCGGATATGCTCTCCATCTACATCTGCATCAGTCATTATTATAATCTTATGATATCTTGCGTTATTTATATCAAGCTCTTCACCTATACCAGTACCTATTGCCGTTATTAATGCTAAAATTTCATTATTTTTTAATATTCTATCCATACGGGCCTTTTCAACGTTCAGAATTTTACCCCTGAGGGGTAAAATTGCCTGAAACTCTCTATCCCTGCCTTGCTTACTGCTGCCACCTGCGGAATCTCCTTCTACAATATAAAGTTCTGATTTACTCGGATCTCGACTAGAACAATCAGCCAATTTTCCAGGTAAAGCAGATGATTCAAGAAGGCCTTTTCGTCGAGTTAATTCTCTTGCCTTTCTAGCAGCATCGCGAGCTCTATTTGCATTTATTGCTTTATCAATTATAATTCTTGCTACAGATGGCGTCTCCTCAAAAAATTCACCCAATTTTTCATTAACTAAACTTTCAATAATCCCCCTAACTTCAGAATTCCCTAATTTTGTTTTTGTTTGTCCTTCGAATTGGGGTTCTTTAACCTTACATGAAATTACAGTGGTTATTCCTTCTCTACAATCCTCCCCACTTAAACTAAAATCAGCATTTTCAAATAATTTATTATTTCTACCATAATCATTTAAAGTTCTAGTCAAGGCTGCTTTAAAGCCAGATAGATGCGTCCCTCCTTCATGAGTATTAATGTTATTTGCAAAAGTAAATATATTTTCTGTATAACCATCCGTATATTGAATCGCCACTTCCGCTTCGACATCCTGCTTTTCAGCCTTCAAGTAAATAGGATCTGGATGTAGAGGTGTTTTATTCCTATTTATATGTTGAACAAATTCTTTAATGCCTCCCTCAAATCGAAATTTCTCATTTTTACCTGATCTATTATCATTTATTTCAATTTCTAAACAGGCATTTAGAAATGCAAGTTCTTTTAATCTGGTTGCTATTGTTTCATATTTTATATCAGTGGTTTCGAATATCTCTGGATCAGGTAGGAAAGTGATTGTTGTTCCTGTTGTTTTAGTTTCACCTATATTTTTAACAGGAGCAATTGCTGCTCCATGGTCGTATTTTTGTACATATTTATGACCATCACGTTTAACAGTTGCTTCAAGCCATGAAGAAAGAGCATTAACAACAGATACACCTACCCCATGTAGACCTCCCGAAACCTTATATGCTTGTTTATCAAATTTTCCCCCTGCATGGAGGGTAGTCATTACTAACTCTAGACCCGACTTTTTATATTTTTTATGAATGGCAACTGGTATACCTCTACCATTATCATTAACAGTTACAGATCCATCTTTATTTAAAGAAACATCAATTTTAACACAATATCCGGCTAATGCTTCATCTATTGAGTTGTCTACAACTTCAAAAACTAGATGATGCAAACCCCTTTCATCAGTACTTCCGATATACATAGCTGGGTTTTTCTTTACCGCTGCCAAACCTTCCAGTACTTGTATAGAATCAGTATCGTAATCTCCTTTTTTATCTTGGTTCATATTTTTCACATCTGATTTAAAACATAGAGTAATTGAATTAATTTTTCAGCAATTTTTTTATCCCATCTCCATTAGTAAATTTAAGTATTTTTCATATGGAGTAGAAGCTAATAAATGTTACTGCTATAATTAAGATAAATTAATCAATAATGATTAAATATCTTAATTTAGATATCTAAGTTTGAGGAGGCGTGAATAATGAGGAATAAATTTGTTTATGTTTTTATGCTTATTTTTTTGTTACTTTTATTCATCAATCTAACTGATATTACAAAAGCAGCTGACGAGGATACTGCTAGAGAATTTTCACCAATTTTATACTTTGAAAGAGATGAAACATGCTTTCCTGTGGATGTTTCATATCATATTGATAACTCATATTTATATGAGGTGGATAACAGTCAACCAATTAGTATAAGCCCAACAGAAGAAGAACTTTCTACCTATGTTTCAGATGATTATTATTTAGACAATCAAAAAGGTTCGGTTGATGACAATGACATAATCCTTGATTATCAAAAAAGTATTTCCAATAGTTATACCGTATATGCTAGAGTATATTCAACTGGAGGATCAACGGTGATTCAATATTGGATGTTTTACGCATTTAATCCAGGGACAATGAATCAGCATGAGGGAGATTGGGAGATGGTTCAAGTTGTGGTTTCTGATGGAATACCAGAAAAAGTAATGGTTAGTCAACATTATAGCGGCCAGAAAGCAACTTGGGATCAGGTCGAAAAGGAAGGAAGTCATGTAAATGTATATATATCCAGAGGAAGCCATGCAAATTATTTACGATCCTATTCAGGTGTTATTGGAATAGCAAACGATATTGTTGGAAGTGGAGGTAAGAAACTTACATCATCAGATTATGACATTGTTATTCTTGATTCTCAGCCTTGGCTTGACTTTGGTGGAAGGTGGGGATGGTATGGAACAAAGAAAGAAGAGGCAGACAAGTCATTGCTTCTTGGACAAGCAGGGCCACATGGACCTAAATTTCGAGAGGATGGAGTCATGTGGGAAAATCCACTTGGTTGGGGAGATTCTCTTATCCAAGCAGATAGTAATCTTTTTGTTTTAGAATTATTAGTGTATAATTTTACTTTAATTTTTTCTGTTTGTGCAATTCTTATTATCTTTGTGATGGTTTTTTTGATATATAAACGCTATAAAAAAACAGGTCTAGGTCCTAGAATTATATCAATTTTCTATATAGATAAAGTTAATTTAAAAAGTGTAGGAAATATAATTTGTATTGTCGGAGTTATTTTAGCATGTTATTCTTTAATTACACCTTGGTATTCAGTTTCTTCAGATATAAGTATATCAGGTTATGAAACTGAAGGTATAGCCGATATTATTTCAGTTGATGGTATAAAAGGCATACAAATTCAAGTACCAGGTATGACTGGACCGATTCCTATGGGTTCAATAACCTTGCCATTTTCACTGTTAATTGGCATAGGCATTGTCTTTTTATTCATCAATTCTATAGGTATACAACAAAGTAGGAAATTAGGTAAAAAGTACATATTTAGAGGGATCAGAATTTTAGTACCATTTATTTTTATTTTAGTCTTAGTACTATCTTTATCAGCAATTCCATTTGAAGCTTTAGTTGAGACTGGCGATTCCGGAGTCGATGTTAAAGGTATAATAGGTGCAATTTCAAGTTCTCCATTTGGGGGACAAAAAAGTATGACAATTGCTGATGTATCGGGTCAAATTGAATTTCAATGGGGATTTGGTTTAGGAGGATATTTGTTGTTAATCTCTGGAATAATTTTAATCATTTCTGGAGTTGTTGAAATATCTGCAAACGACATATTTTTTGGAGAAAAAACCCATAAAAAAAAGCCCGAATCCAAAAAAATTGATAAAAAATTGCAGTTAGAGGACATGATTGATAAGGAAATTGATAAACAAAATGATGATGAATTAGTCTAGTTACGATTGAAAATATTTGTGATTTTATGATAATAAATGCTGATTTACACATCCATTCACGCTTTTCAGGGGCAACTAGTGAAAAAATGAATATTAACAATATTTCGGTCGAAGCCCCTAAAAAAGGAATCGACGTAATGGCAACTGGAGATTGTCTTCATATTGGATGGTTAAAGGAAATTAAGGGATGTAATAAGATAGATGAAGGAACCTTTGAATTAAACAATACACGATTTATATTAAGTACAGAAGTTGAAGACAATCGCAGAGTACATCATTTACTATATTTTCCTAGTCTATCGGCTGTCGATTATTTTAAAGAAAAAGTTGCTCATCATTCAAAGAATATTGAGACCGATGGAAGACCTAACATTGCTATGGGCGGAGATGAGATTGCCCAAATTGCAAAGGATGTTGATGCACTGATAGGCCCAGCCCACGCTTTTACACCTTGGACTGCTTTGTACGCATACCATAATTCTATTAAAGAATGCTATAAAGATTTATACGATTACATATCTTTTGTAGAATTAGGCCTTAGTGCTGATTCAGATTTTGCAGATAAAATCAAAGAATTACATCATTTAACATTTTTAACAAACTCAGATTGCCATAGTCCCCACCCTGTTAGGTTAGGACGCGAATTCAATCGGTTTTTAGTAAAAGAAGCAACTTTTAATGAAATAAAAAAGGCAATTTTAAGAAAAGGTGGAAACAAATCAGTGTTTAATATTGGTTTACCGCCTCAGGAAGGAAAATATCATGAATCAGCATGCCGAGCTTGTTACACTCATTATTCCTTGGAAGAAGCTATTAGAAGAAAATGGAAATGTAGTTGTGGAAAACCAATAAAGAAAGGAGTTAAGGATAGAATCAATGAAAAAGCAGATTTTAAGGTTACACAACACCCTATACATCGTCCACCATACATAACCATCATACCCCTTACAGAAATAATTTCAAAAGCAATTGGACAACGAAACCCATTCACAAAAACAGTAACAAAAAGATGGAATGAACTTATAGCAATCTTTGAAAACGAAGTAAATGTTCTTCTTGAAGTTGATATAAAAAAAATTGCAAGAGTTACCGCACCTGCAATTGCTGAAGCAGTACAAGCATTTCGTGAAAATAGAGTAATAATTAGGCCTGGTGGTGGCGGTCAATACGGAAAAATAGAACTTCCAAATGAAGAAAATCTACTTACCGTTTCTCTAGGGCCCCCTGATAAACAAACAAGTATTTTTGATTATTAATTAGGGGAAATTAATATGAATCATAAACTTGCGATAGAGAAAATATTAGAAATTAGCTCTTCATTAAAATCAGATACAATCTTAAAGACTTGTATAGAGTTTCTATATGATAATTTTGATAAATATAGCTGGATAGGTATTTATTTGGTTAAGGAAAATAATCTAATTCTTGGACCTTGGAAAGGTAAACAAGCAACAGAACATGTCAAAATTCCGATAGGCAAAGGGATATGCGGTTCAGCAGCAAAATCTGGAAATACAGAAATAATATCTGACGTTTCATCAGATAATAGATACCTGGCATGTTTTGTTTCAACAAAATCTGAAATTGTAGTTCCAATAAAAAAAGATAGTAAAGTTATTGGAGAAATTGATATAGATTCAAACATTCCAAATGCATTTAATAATAAAGATGCTGAATTTTTAGAAAAAATTGCTGATATATTTGCTAAATTTTTATAATGTAATATCAGCACTCAAGATCTTCATCACAGCCAATAAGGCTCAGAAAAGGTTCGATCATCACTATTAGTTAATATATATTCACTGATTTAATATTTATCCTAATTTAGGTATCATTGATCTTTGTAGTCTATTAACATAATATTTTCCCCAACTAAAGGATATTAGTGAACCAGTAAGATTAGCTATTACTAAAGCCCACCATATGCCTGTAATTCCTGCATTAAAAACAAAAGTTGATAATAATGCTAAAACTACCGTAAGTAAAAGAGTTCTAAGTAACGTAGCAATTAGAGCATAAGTTCCTTTTCCAGTTCCCTGAAACATAGCAGAAGAAGCTATACCAAAAGCACCGCCTGGATAAAATAGACAAGTAATTTTTAAAAACATTTCAAGATCATCTTGAATTCGAACAGCCTCTGGTGATGTAGTAAAAATTGCTGCAATAAAAGGAGCTAATAAAAATATAGCTGCAGCTAAAACAATCTCTATAAGAAAACCAGTTCTTACAGAATATAAATAGGCAGTATTTAATTTATCATAAGATTTTGCACCAAAAGCTGCGCCCGTAACGGATGTAACAGCAGTAGCTATACCTAGAAGTGGTAAAACTGCAATCATTACCAATCTCCATCCCGTATTATATACTGCAACTCCATCCTCGCCTATTCCTGAAATATTCATAATAATAATTATGATAATCATTGTAATAGACATTGAAAGTTGCTGGATAGAAGCAGGCCACCCAACTTTAAAAATATCTTTGATAATGTCTTTTTTAAACCTAAAATCCTTAAAAACAAAAGAAACATATGTATCCTTTCTAAAAAATAACCAATATACTAATATCAAAGAGGAAATTGACATAGATAATACTGTAGCGTAAGCCGCCCCAGCCACCCCAAAACCAAGTGTAAAAATAAAGAAGGGATCTAATATAATGTTCAAGGCTGCACCGAACATCATTGCATACATAGCTCTGTTTGCATCACCTTCGGCTCTAAGAATTGCATATCCGACATTAGTAAAGAATAAAAAAATACTCCCTGCAAAAATTATACGGCCATAGGAAATTGCCATATTAGCAGTTTCTTTTGCTCCAATTGTGGGTAATAATATATCAGCTAGTGAAAATAATATTATTGAAAAAATAAATGCGAAAATTAATGTTATTATAATCGAGTGTATGGCAACATTGTCTGCACCTTGTTTGTCTTTGGCGCCAATTCTTCTAGATATTGCAGATCCTCCACCTATACCAATTCCTGTAGATATTGATATTATCATCATAAAAAAAGGCATTACAAAACCTACAGCAGCAAGAGCTCCTGTACCAATATCTGGAACCGGTGTTGATGAAAAAAAATCAGCACCCAGGCCAGAAACCCAAAGAGCATCAACTAGGTTATAGATGGTATGAGCAGACATTGCAATTATCATAGGAATGGCAAGTTTGATCACAGCTTTTTTAGGTTCACCAAGTAAAGTTTTTATGCCTTTTGTTTGAGTAGCTCTTCCAGTATTGGTTTTAGGTTTATCTGACAAATCCATTTTCACTGTCGGGTGGGTAGCGACACACCATATATCAATATTGTCCTTAACTAAAATTTATTTTTTTAAATTAAATTTTAAATAATTTCACCATAAATTATATAGACTTAAATTATATTTTCAAAATGTGGTGAGGAGATATCATTATTCTCTTAGTTTATCCTATATTTTTATTTACCTAAAAAGAACTATGGGCTCGGCCGGATTTGAACCGGCGACCTCCGCCATGTCAAGGCGACGTCATAACCAACTAGACCACGAGCCCATATTATATCAATTCAATGCAAAATTGCTTCAATATAGTACTAACCGTGGAATCTCTATAGCTTTTTAAATGTTTCAGTGTTGTTTTAAAGTTCCTCTAAGAAATTAAATTTTCTTAATTTCTACATTACAGAGTACTAAACCCAAGTTGTTAAAGGTAATTCCCCCGCTGAAGGATTACCTTCAGGATATAAATCTAGCATTGTTGGAGTGAAAGTATGAAGAAGATCAATCCAGAATTTTGCAAAATAAAAACCTTCCTCTGCTGAATTTACACCATTAGAATTACCAGCAATATCAGCTAATCCTCCTAAACCACCAAATAAATAATCTGAAAAATGAGAACCATAGCAGGATTCATATTCCTGACACGACATCAAAACAACCCTACCTTTTGATGCCAGCTCTTCCATCATTCCCATTTCAAAAGATTCGGCGGTATAACCATTGATTGTATTCTTTGCAAAGATGGGTCGATCATTAAAACCACCACTAAAACAACTATCAACGATTAAACAAACACCTTGAGACTCTAATGAACTAATAAAGAAATTAAGAAGGTCATCCCAAATAAAGGCATACCATTTATCAAATCCTTCATACATAACAAGTATTTCATCTGCCCCATCAGATTCATCAAAAGGAGGAAGATCAATTGGAGTTCCTCTAAATCCTATTAATGGTGATCCATGAGTAGTTAAATAAATTAAGGATATGTCATCACTATCTTCATTTTCTAGCAACCAGCGCAGCTCTTTAATAAGTCTTATACCTGTTGCATCACTACCTTTTATCTTGTGAATATGATCTGCTTGCCATTCGGGCGCATCTAAAAGTACATCATATAAATCCTCAACTTCCTCCAGCATTGATTCACGGTTTTGTTCTGGATGATTTTTATAAACACCAACAGCAAAGAGCAATGCCCAATAATCTGATTGAGGATTTTCACTATTAGACGTTTTTTCTTGTAGATTATTGTTAATTTCTTGATAATCTTTTAGACTTGGATCTACACCCGTAGCTGTTGTTCCAATTATTATCAAACAACTGAGAGCTAAAGCCATGATTATTTTTAAATTTTTTATTACATTCATTTTAATTCCAATTATTATTAATAAATAAGAGATATAAAATAATTTTCATAAATATATGAAATTATAAAATGTGAAATTTAATATGCAAAAACTTGATTAAAGTCCTCTCAAAATATAATTGGAGACAATAAAATGGAAGCAATTATACTGGCAGGAGGATTTGGAACCCGTCTTAGACCTTTTACTTATACAAGAGCAAAATCACTATTGCCAATTTTGAATAAACCAATGATATCATATTTAATTTCAACTTTGCCAAATAAGGTAAATAAGATTATTGTTGCTGTTAATTATAGGAAAGATCAAATTGAAGAATATTTTAATAAAAATAATTTTGGAAAAGAAATTATTGTCAATGATGAACCCAAACCGTTAGGTACTGCAGGAGCAGTAAAATTTGCAGATAAGCATATCTCCGGACCCTTTTTTGTTCTAAACGCTGATACAATTTGCTCATTGGATATTAATAAGATGATTGATTTTCATAATAAAAAAAATGCTTTTTGTACAATATCTCTTTGGCCTATTGAAAATGTCTCTGAGTTTGGTGTGGTAGATATTAAAGGGGATGGAAATGTAATTGGATTTGTTGAAAAACCAAAACCAGAAGATGCACCATCTGATTTAATTAATGCAGGTGCATATTTATTAAAACAAGAGGTTTTGGATTATATAGAAACAGATCGCTTGGTATCAATGGAAAAAGAGATTTTTCCTCGAATAATTAACGATACTGGAAAGTTTTACGGCTATAAAATTAAAGGCCATTGGATTGATGTTGGTAGAATTAAAAGTTATATTGATGTCAATAAACTTCTCATGGAAAATAGTAATCTACATTTTATTAAGGGAAATAATTCAACTATAAAAGGAAAATTAATTAAATCTTGTATAGGAAATAATGTATTGATAGAGGATAATTCAAAGATTGAATCAACAGTTATTATGGATAATGTAAAAATTGAAAAAGATGTAAAATTATATAATTGTGTAATAGGTGAAAATTGTATAGTTAAACATAATTCAAAACTTACAAATACTGCTGTTGGGGATTATGAAATTGTAGATGAAAATACATTTTTTGACAACAAGATAATATGGAATCAACCAATTCCTAAGGGATATCCAAAAAAACAAATCGGCAATGTAATAGGTGAATAATTTTTAAGATAACGAACTATCTTCAATCAATTTTTTATAAGGGAATATTAATTGCTAGGCAATGAATAATACTATCTCTAAACATATTTTTAGGGCTTATGATATTAGAGGAATATATAATAAAGATATTTCTCCAGATCTTTTTTATAAAATCGGGTTAGCTGCGGGTAGTTATGTAAAAAATATTATTGGAGGCACCAACTTAGCAGCAGGAAATGACATTCGCCCATCAAGTCCCTGTTTAGTCCATTCTTTCATTTCGGGGGTATGTGCAGTTGGTGTAGATGTAGCGTACACTGGAACAACATCTTTTGGTCAAACATTATTCAAAGGAAGTGAGCTAAAACAAAATCTAATAGCATTTGTAACAGCAAGTCACCTACCTGCAGATTGGAATGGAATAAAATTTTATTATGGAGATGGAGTAGGTCTTCCTGAAGAAGAACTAATGAAAATCCGTGATTTAACTATGAGTAATGACATTAAGGTTACTGATTGGAGAGAAGTAGGAGAAGTAAAATCTGTAGATCCAAAAGAAAGTTACAGTGATTTCTTTAAATCAAAATTTCAATTTAAAAATAAAATAAGGGTAGCACTAGATTGTGGCGGAGCTAGCATGACTCTTTCTGCACCGGATATATTCAAGTCATTAGGTCTAAACGTGCAAGAAGTTTTTTGTGAACCTGATCCTCTATTTTCAAAAAGACCATCCGATCCAAAACCAAAAAACCTTTCAGTACTTGTCAATAATATTAAGGAAAATAACTGTGATTTTGGTGTAGCATTTGACGGTGATGGAGATAGAGCTGTTATCGTCGATAATAAGGGAAAAGTACTTTCTGCAGATCAAACCGGAATAATAATAGGTAAACATGGGTTTTCTGAAAAAAAGGGAACAATAATAGTCAATGTTGAATGTTCTAAATCCGTTAAAGAACAACTTGAACCACTTGGATTTCAAATTAAACAAATTAAGGTTGGTCATACTTTTTTAACATTAGAAGCAAAAAGGGAAAAATCACCTCTTGGAATCGAATCTTCTGGACATTTAATACTCCCTGAATATTTTCTTTTTGATGATGCAATTGTGGTTCCTTTAAAAATTGCGGAAATTCTGGATAAAAATAAAGTAACTCTTGACGAAATAATTTCAAAAATCCCAACTTACCCAACAAATAAAGAGGAAATTGAATGTTCTGATCATATTAAATTTGATGTAGTTAATAAATTAAAAAAAGAGTTATCAATAGAATTTGATAAAGTAAACACAATGGATGGAATCCGGGTGGATTTTGATAAAGGATGGATTCTTATTAGACCTTCAAATACCAGCCCAATTATTCGTCTGACTGTTGAGGCAAATGACCAAAATACATTAAAGGAAATGACCTATAAATTTAAAGAAAGAACAAATAATACAATTGAAGAAATAACTAAGAAAAACGTGTAAAGGTCTCCTAATATGACAAAATTATTTGGTACAAACGGTATAAGAGGGGTAGTAAACAAAGATATGAATTGTGAGCTTGCCATAGGAATAGGAAAGGCATGGGGCACATTTTTTAAAAAAAATGTAAAAAAACCAAAAATTGCAATTGGAACAGATGCAAGATTATCAAATGGTATGTTAAAATCTGCAATAACATCTGGTTTCCTTTCAATAGGATGTGATGTTGTTGATGTAGGGTTAGTTCCAACACCTTCATTACAGTATACTGTCAAAGAAGGGGATTTTGATTCTGGTGTAATAATAACGGCATCCCACAATCCACCACAATTCAATGGTATAAAAGGGGTATCAAGCGATGGTACAGAATTTTATAAAGATGTAGAAGAAGAAATAGAGCGAATATATTTTGATAAAACTTTTATTTTAGCAAATTGGCCAAATGTGGGAAATTATTCTAATTGGGATGGGGCAAATGATTTGTATGTTAATGGAATTCTTTCAAAGATTGATTATAAACTAATAAAAAAACAAAATTTTCATGTTGTAATTGATTGCGGCCATGGCGTTGGTGGATTAGTAACACCTTCTCTCATTAAGAAATTAGGTTGTAAAGTAACTTCTATTTTTGAAACCCCTGATGGAACATTTCCAAATAGAAACTCTGAACCAATACCAGAAAATTTAAGTGAAATAATAAAGCAGGTAAAAGAGTTGAATGTCACTTTAGGAGTTGCACAAGATGGCGATGCTGATAGGGCAATATTTATTGATGAAAACGGTACATATTTGTGGGGAGATAAAACTCTAAGTCTCGCTGGTAAATATGTTACAAAATCTAAAAAAGGAGGTATTTCAGTAACTCCAGTTACCACATCAACCTGTTTTGAAGAAATTATAAGAGAAAGCGGAGGAGAAGTTGCATACACTAAAGTTGGGTCTCCAATTGTAGCAAAGTTCATGAAGGAAAAAAAAGCAATTTTTGGCGGAGAAGAAAATGGTGGTTTAATCTTCCCTGAACTTCATTACTGCCGTGATTCATCCATGTCTATTGCAAAAATATTAGAAATCATTGCCAAAGAGAAAAAACCATTATCGGAGTTAATTAGCGAAATACCAAATTATGAAATGTATAAAACAAAAATTAATTGTCCAAATAATATTAAAGAACTTGTTATGAAAGAATTAGCAGAACTTGTAAAAGATAATAACGAAGTTTTAAAAATTGATAAAACCGATGGAATTAAACTTTTTTTAAAGGAAGGATGGGTTTTGATGAGACCTTCAGGCACTGAACCAATCTTTAGAGTTTATATTGAATCAAAGAAAATTGGTAAAACAAAAAATTTAGCGGGTCAATATAATAAATTGGTGGAGGATATAATTCAAAATATTTCGTAAAAATATTTTCTTAATAATACTCTTATTCCTTAGGTAAATCTTATAAATAAGAAGAGTATACGCTATCAAATCCTTTTTAAAAAAGGTATATGAAAAAGAATAAATACTATATTTAAATGTACTTAAATGGAGGTATTAGTATGGCAGATAAACCACATATGAATTTGGCAATTATCGGTCACGTCGATCATGGTAAATCCACATTAGTTGGACAAATTATGCTTCAAACCGGACAATTTCCCGCACATATGGTGGAAAAATATAAAGAAGAAGCAAAGGCAAAAGGAAAAGGAACTTTCGCTCTCGCATGGGTTTTTGATAATTTGAAAGAAGAGCGAGAAAGAGGACTTACAATTGATGTGGCACATAAAAGATTTGATACGGATAAATACTACATCACGATCATTGATGCTCCTGGCCACAGAGACTTTATTAAAAATATGATAACTGGAACATCGCAAGCTGACGCTGCAGTTTTAGTTGTTGCCGCACCAGAAGGAATTATGGCTCAGACAAAAGAGCACATGTTTTTGGCAAGAACACTTGGCGTAAAACAAATGATTGTTGCAATTAACAAAATGGACGATACAAAACCTGCTTATGATAAAAATAGATTCGATGAAGTAAAAGCAGAGGTCCAAAAACTTGCAAGGAATGTTGGATATAAAGATGAACAATTACAATACATTCCAGTATCTGCATGGGCAGGAGATAATATCAAAGAAAAGGGCAAGATAGAATTTTGGAGTGGAGACACAATATTAAAAGCAATCGATAACTTTGTCCCTCCAGAAAAACCAACTCAACTACCACTAAGATGGCCAATTCAGGATGTTTATACGATAAAAGGTGTTGGTACTGTCCCTGTTGGAAAAATTGAATGCGGTATTATGAAACCTGGACAGAATTTGATTTTCAAACCAAGTACTAAACCTGGAGGCGCTAATGGAGAGGTAAAAACTATTGAAATGCATCATGAACAGATCTCCCAAGCAATTCCTGGAGACAATGTTGGTGTGAACATGAGAGGTATTAACAAAAATGATATCCGAAGAGGTGATGTTGCAGGACCAACAAACGATCCACCAACAGTTGCAAAATCTTTTATTGCACAGATAATGGTACTTAATCATCCATCGGTTATTACTAAAGGATATACACCAGTTTTCCATTGTTATACAGCTCAAGTTGCATGTAGATTTGAGGAAATCCAAAAGAAACTTGATCCAAAAACTGGACAAGTAAAAGAGGAAAATCCCGATTTTATTAAAACAGGCGATGCAGCTTTAGTTAAGATTATTCCAACTCGACCAATGGTAATAGAACCCTCAAAGAAAATACCACAGCTTGGACGATTTGCTATAAGAGATATGGGACAAACAGTTGCTGCAGGTGTATGTATTAGTGTAGAAGAAGCAAAATAAGCTTCTCCTTTTTCTTTTTATGTATGATGATAGGAGCCGCAAAGGATGCCATCGCAAAAAGCAAGAATCTCTTTAACAAGTACAAAATCAAAAAAACTTGAAGAAGTTTGCAGTCAGATTAAGATGATTGCAGAAAGAACAGGTGTTGCAATTAGAGGTCCAGTTCCTTTGCCCACAAAGCATCTAAAAGTTCCTTGCAGAAAATCTCCAGACGGTGAAGGAACAGAAACTTGGGATCATTGGGAAATGAGAATTCATAAAAGATTGATTGATCTAGATGCTAGTGATAGAGTATTACGTCAACTAATGCGTATTCAGGTTCCTGATGGCGTCCATATTGAGATTGTTCTTAGATCTTAATTATTTATTTTTTTTACCAGTCTTTATATCTTAAAAAATTATACCAAAATATAATATAACTTTATGCTGAGGTAGCAAAGCCAGGCCTACCGCGCCGGCCTTGAGAGCCGGTTCTCCGCAAGGGGATCGGGAGTTCAAATCTCCCCCTCAGCGTTTTTGTTTAATGTATTTTATTTAATGCCAAACATTTAAATTTTAATAAATCATTAATTATAAAGATAAAATATGAGGAAAATAGTAATAATTAATGGTTTTTTATTTGTTGTGATTTTTATAATATTTTTAATGATTTCCTCAATAAGTTCTGCATGTGATTGTGATAAGTCAATTTCATTATCTAATCGTAGTAATTTCATTGATCATATCTTGGATATCATTACTGAAAAATACGTTAAAATGGATGATATTACTGATGAAGATATATGGCAATTAAAAGAGATAAACATAGCTGAAAATAGAACTTATACAGTTGATAAAAACCCAGCTACAAAGTATCCTTTAGATTATATGTGTGGTTTAAAAGAACCAGAAGGTTGGTGGAGGAATGCTCATTTTGACCCTTGTTTACCTACTCGAGATTTACCTTCCTCTTTTGATTGGCGTGATGTAAATGGAACAGACTATACAACATCAATTAAAAACCAGGGATCTTGTGGAAGCTGTTGGGCATTTGGAACTGTTGGACCATTAGAATGTAATATAAAAATCAAAGACGGAATTGAGGTTGATTTATCTGAACAATGGTTGGTAAATTGTAATCAAGAAGGATGGGGATGTGATGGCGGATGGTGGGCTCATGATTATCATGAATGGAAGAATGATTCATGTAATGGATCTGGTGCCGTTCTGGAAGAATATTGCCCCTATACTGCTTTAGATGATCCTTGTACTTGTCCCTATCCTCATGATTATTTCATTAATAACTGGTCGTTTATTGGTACAGAATATGGTGTTCCACCAGTGGAATCTATAAAACAGGCTATTTATAACTATGGTCCTGTATCTGTTGCCCTTTGCGTGAATAATGCATTTAGGGCATATACAGGTGGAATATTTGACGGTCCATCATGTACAGATATTAATCATGCTGTAACCCTTGTGGGATGGAATGACAGTCAAGGTTCTGAAGGTGTATGGATTCTGAGAAATTCATGGGGAACAAATTGGGGAGAAGATGGTTACATGCGGATAGAATATGGTGTTTCCCAGATTGGATATGCTGCTTGTTATGTTAATTATTCAGGAACTCCAAGAATACAAATAAATTTTCCAAATGGCATACCAGAATCTATTAGTCCTAATTACTCAACAAACATTTCAATAGAAATCGAACAAATAAATGATCTATATGTAAATGAAACAGGTAAAATCTATTATAGATATGATAATGGACCATTTCTTAATTCTTCTTTAATATATGTTGATGAAACTAGTTATGAAGCATATATACCTCCTTCAAATTGCGGTGATATTGTTGAATTTTATTTCTCAGTCGAGGGAAATAAAAGTGGTTTAATTTTTGAACCACAAGATGCACCAAATATTACCTATTTTTGTCTAGTTGGAGATCTTAAAACTGTTTTTTATGATGATTTTGAAAACGATTTAGGATGGACGGTGCAAAATGACATTAATTTAACTGATGGAGCTTGGGATCGCGGAATACCTGTTGGTGGAGGCGATAGAGGTGACCCTGCTTCGGATCAAAATGGATCCGGAAGCTGCTATTTAACGGATAATGAATATGGAAATTCAGATGTTGATGATGGTATCACATGGCTGATTTCTCCAATAATTAATCTATCCGGAGGTTTAAATGCCAAGATAGATTTTGGACTTTGGTATACAAATAATTTTGGAAATGATCCAAACAACGATATTTTTAAAATTTATGTCTCAAATAATAGTGGTTCAGATTGGATATTGGTAAAAGAAATTGGACCTGTAACCCCATCTCCGCGTACATGGTATAATTATAGTATTATTCTAAGTAAATACACTGGAAAAACAAATCAAATGAAATTTAGATTTGAAGCATCTGATTTAAACGATGGTTCTGTTGTAGAAGCAGGTATTGATAATTTTTGTGTGAAGTTACTTGAATGTTCTAATGATCAAAGAACATTGGAACTACAAGCAAATTGGAATTTCATCTCACTGCCATTTAATAATTCCATGAACAAATCTAGTATTATAATTCGTTTTAACGAGTCCGAATTTTCATGGGAAGATGCTGTTAATAATAATATTATAATTAATTACGTGTATCAATGGAATAGAAGCATTCAAAACTATGGATCTGTGAATATACTTAATCCAGGATATGGGTATTGGTGTTACTCTTATGAAAATTGTTATTTATGTTTCAATGGAGTAAATACATCATTGAATGACAATCTTATAACAGATGCTAAGTTTGGTTGGAATATAATCGGACTTCCAGATAATAAAACAATAGATAAGGAAAACCTCATAATTTTCCATAATAATACAAATATCGACTGGCAGGAAGCAGTTGATAATAACATAATTCTTGATTTTATTTATGGCTGGAATAAAACCAATCAAAACTATAAAGAATCTGGTTCTCTACATGAATGTCAAGCTTATTGGTTATATGCTTATGAAGAATGCAGAATTTTGAAACCAGAAACATAAAAAAGAAATCTACAAAAAATAAAATCATTTGTAGTATTTCTCTTATTTTCCCTAGGCCAAATGTTTATTTAATAATGTTATTATTACAGCAAACCTCTAATAATCCGAAGTTTGAATTAAATAAATCAACAATAAACTCAAATTATATAAAAAATTTAAATCTAAAAAATAAAAAAAAATTGGGCGTGTGGCCTAGCCTGGATATGGCACTGGCCTTCTAAGCCAGGGATCGCGGGTTCGAATCCCGCCACGTCCGTTTTTATCTTTAATAAGATTTTTTAAGATGCAACTATTAAATCATCACACGTTCCGTCGAATCTAAATATTGCTGGAGTTAATGTGGCTATCTTAGCTCTAGAAAATCCAAATGTCCCATCAAATCCACTAACAACAAGAATATGCTTTTTATTAAATGTTTCTTCGTTTCCATTATCTATAACAGTTGTGTTGTATGAAAATTTATTAAAAAACATAATATTTGGAACGTTTTTCTTGTAATGAACAATAAATGTCATATCTTTTACACTAAAGGAAATGTTAGGTAGTAAAAAATATGCTCTAAGACTTGATAAAATCAATCTTATTATGAAAGTTTTTATATAAGGTCCTTTTAAAATGTTTACTTCCGCAAGATTTAATACAGGTGCAATCGGACCAATTGTTTTTATCTGTGTTTCATTTTGATAACTAACTACATCAAGTTCATTTAACTCATAATCAAAATCATTATTTTCATCAGCTTTATTAAAACCGTATTCAGCAGTTGCTAAACTACCAAAACCACTCGTAACTATTATTCCTATTATTAAAATACCAATTATTTTGTTTTTCATTTATTTTCCCCCATACATATAATTGTAAAGAAATATTAATATTTAAATATTTGTTAAAAAATATTCATTTTATTCATAATTTAAAATAGTTTTATAGATTTAACTGTTTAATTTTAATTATTTATTAAATTTCATTCTTCTGAAACCAAAAATCTTCTTCCTGCGAGTACTACCTGTAAGCAATCTATCAGTTTTGAATACCCATACGACAATACTTATTGTGACAATAGCAAAGATTAAAACATAAATTATACCTGAAACAACTAATAAATAATTATCAAAAATTAATGCCCTTGTTGCAATCATGGGGTGAGCAAAAGGAATGGCAAAAAGTAGACCCTTAAAAATTAGTGGCAAAGTATCAAAATCAAAAAACATGGTAATAAACATTGGTATCATAGCAAGCATTGTAACCGGAAAAACAAGTGTTTGTGCGCTTTTAAAATTTTTAGCAAAAGTCCCAAGCAACATACATAATGCAAGTGCACAAATTAGGGTTATGAATAGTGAAACTCCGACTAAGATGAAATCTTGGTTGCTTAATGTTAATCCGTAGTCGGATAGGTTCATTTGACCAAATCCAGAAAAACCTTGAAAATAATTATTCATGCCTATCATGTATATAATTGCAAATAAAAGTCCAATAAATGCACTAGCTGCAATTTTACCTGTCACAATACTTGTTCTTTTTACAGGTAAAGTAAGAAGAGTTTCTAAAGTTTTATTTTCTTTTTCAAGTGCCATAGAAGAAATAATCATCTGGCCTGCAAAGATTATTAACATCATGATTATAATAGGCATAAAGGTTGATTGAGAGGCAAGCATACTTGATATTGCTCCAGGTGAAAGACCGATTTCTCTGTCCTTAAAGTAAGTTGTATCAATTCTATTAGCAGGCCATAGGGCAATACTTGAATTAACAGTTGTATTTTCTTCAATAAGTATTTTTGATATCTCTTGGTTTGTTGAATATAAAACTCCTTCTAAAACTTCGGATGAAACAGTATCAAAAATACCTCCACCCTTCATGATCCAATATAATTCAATATCCCCTCTTGAATCATTAAGAATATTTTTTGAAAAATTTTGCTTTATTACAATTAAAGCAATCCCCTCTTTTTCTTTAACTTGTTCAAGACCGTTAGATTTTTCTGAAATATCTGTTGAATTGAAGATTACCTCTGTATTCTTGTTAAGATAGGAAGTTATTACACTGGATAATTTGCTATTGTCTTCATCTATATAGCCTAAAGCGGGTTTTTCTTCAAGACCCTCCTGAATGCTTTCCATTGAGCTTCCAATTGACCCAAAAATTAAGGCAATTACAATAATTGGTATAATCGCAGAAGGGGTTAGTAATTCCTTTAATTCTTTTGAAATTATATTTCCAAGTGCACTCATTTTACCACCTTTGTAAATACCTCTTCAATATTCATGGAGTTATATTTTTCCATCAATGCACGCGGTTTACCCTCTTCAACTATTTTACCTTCAGCAATTAAAGATATTTTATCACATAAATATTCAACTTCAAGCATATTATGTGAGGAAAGCAATATAGTGGTTCCTTGCTTTGCTGTATTTTTAATAATTTTTCTTATTTCTTGAGCGTTTAAAACATCAAGACCTGAAGTTGGTTCATCAAGTATGGCAAGCTTAGGTTCTGTCATCAATGCTCGTCCTACAAGTAATCTTCTTTTCATACCTTTACTATAGGTATCTACTTTATCGTCAATTCTTTCATCTAAATCTGCAATTTCAATACCTTTCTGAACCATTTCTTGCGTATCTTTAGAATCGAAGAAATTTGCAATAAATGTTAAATATTTTCTACCGGTAAGATTCTTATATGCCCCAGCATCCTCTGGTAGGTAACTAATGAATTTTCGAATTTCATTTGGTTTTTTACTTAAATCATAATCCATTATTTTTATTGTTCCTGATGTAATAGTGAGTAAGGTAGAAATAACTCTTAAAACTGTAGTTTTTCCAGCACCATTTGGCCCTATTAATCCAAATATTTCTCCTTCATTAACGTTGAAAGATATGCCCTTAACAGCTTCAAAAGTTCCATATTTTTTAACTAAATTATCAACTTTAATAACTCCCATTTTATCCAACCACATTTTATGTTTTTACTGCTGTTCCAAAAGCAATTAATTCAGCAGCTCCACGCATGGTTTGAGCCGTTGCATAACGCATTCCAATTATTGCATCTGCTCCAAGTTTTTTTGCATCCTCAATCATGCGTTGCATAGCTGTTCGTCTTGATTCTTCCATAAGTTCGGTATATGACTTTGATTCTCCTCCGATAACACTTCTTAATCCAGCTCTAATATCCTTTCCAAGATGTTTAGTCTGAACGCAGCTGCCAAACACTATTCCTAATACCTCTTTTACTTCCCTACCCGGAATTTCTTCTGTAGTGGTGACCATCATGTCTTTTACTCTCGGTTGTTATCTTTAGTTTGTTTTTTAATGTATTCTTTGGAAATTTCTTCAGCAATTTTACCATCTTCTATAATAAACGCTCCTATGTATCCACAATCCTTACACTGCCATTTAGACCAATCTTGTGGTAAAATCCAATCAATATTTTTAGATCCACATTTTGGACAAAACTTTACCATTTTTTCACCTTATTTACTTGAGACCTATTATTTTTTTACAATTAGGACATCTTAACCAATATAGATTATTTTCTCCAGTATCTATACTACCATAAAATTCACTTTTAGCTCTATTTAATTTAGTTTTTGGTATAACTTTTTGATGACATTTCGGGCATTCAAATTCTTTATTTTTCAAATCCTAAACCTCTATTTATATTCATATCCACATTTCGAGCATCGATAGGTTTTTCCATCAAATCTTAGTTTCGGATTTCCACACTCGGGACATGTACCAAGAACTCTTTCTTCTAATGAACGAAGACGGTTGAGTTCTTTCTCTGCTAGCTGGGAGAGATTAATCCATGTATTGTTCTTCCACCATGTCCAAATTTCATCACTTAACGTGATTGTAACCTTCTTCATATTATTTTTCACCGTTTATCCAGTTAGAAATATATTGAATCACTTCACCTGAGACATGCCCAGGTTCCAAATATTCCGTGTTTGTTGGTGCACCTTCTCCTTCAAAGAATAAATGATTTAATTTATCATATGTCTTTAGAAATGTATTTGAGTTATCAGAAAAAGTATTATTCCATATAAAGAAGTCTTCAGTATATGTTACTTGATAATCCCTTTTTCCTTGCAAAAGCATTATTGGTATGTTTAGGGAGTCTGCTATTTTTACTTGATTATAATTATTTAGATATTCCCAATAAGCTTTGTATACGGTTAAAACTTGCTCATCTTCAGATATATTTAATGATTTAATCTTTTTCAAAGCATCTTTTGTAGTATTAATAAGTGAAGACTCATTTATATCAATTACACCATCAAGTTCAGAAAGATAAATAGTCTGATTATAAATTAAATCTTCAAGATTCCTAGCAGGGGCTGCAAGCAGTATTATTCCTGAAATATTTTGTTCGATAGATGCAATTTGTGGTGCCATCATAGCTCCAAGACTATGGCCCAAAACATAGATTTGAGAAGTATTTACCTTATCGTATTCATTTAACAATTTTACAGCTTCGACTGCGTCATCGACTACTTCTTCTTTAACAGTTAAGTTTTTGTCAATAGCTGTATCTTCTGGATAAACTTTAGTTCTTTTATCATATCTGAGAACAATTATATCATTTGTACCAAGCCCCCAGGCAATGTCTTTAAAAGGCTTGTTTGGACCAATTGTTTCATCCCTGTCACTTGCTCCAGAACCTTGCACAAGCACAACTGCTGGAAAAGACCCTTCTTTATTTGGAATTGTAATCGTTCCAGGTAGTTCCCAAGGATAATTACCTATTGTGACTTTGTTTTCTTTAAACTTTGTAATGTCTACATATTCAGGGGCAGAATAAGCAGTAATCGTATCTATTTTTTCAGTCCAAAAGCCAGATATTTCATTATTGTTTTCAAAAACAATCTTGAATATAATATAGTAGTCATTTGCAAAAGTACAATTAATAAAAATAATGTCGTAACCGTCTTCAACCGATTCTGTTGTATTTACAATTGAATCTAATTCACCATATGTTTTTTCAATATATTCCCAAGTACCTACAAATTGATCGTAACTGAACTGATTTGTCATTGAAGAACTAAAATAATCGTAAGCTCCAGTTAAATTTTCATTTAATATCAATGTCATAAATTCAATTGCAATTTCAGAGTCTGTTTTTTCCTCAATTTTCTTTTCTTCTTCATTACAACCGGTTGAAATTGCAGTTATTAAGATAATAGTAACTAACATAATTTTTAATTTTAGATTCATTTTTACTTTTCTCCTAATTTATCGGTATATTTACTAATAAACCAATAAAAAAAATTATAATCCCAACAATAATTGCAATTATTGATTTAACTCTGGGACCACCTGGAGCATTGATTATTTTTGTTAAACCAGGAAAGAAAATTGAAATTACACCAATTAATGTTACAATGACCCCTAATAAGATTAATATGTAATTAACAGCAGCCATATTAATTTCCCTTACTTTAATTTCACTGCCGTTCCATAAGCTAATATTTCTGCTGCCCCACCCATAATAGCAGAAGTCATAAATCTGACATTTATAACAGCATCTGCTTCAAGCTTGTTTGCTTTATCAATCATTCTTTTTAACGCAACTTCACGAGATTCAGCTAACATTTCAGTATATTCTTTTATCTCCCCACCTGCAATATGACGAAAACCAGCTTTAATATCTTTACCAATACTTTTTGCTTGTATTGTATTTCCTCTTACAAGCCCTAACATCTCTTTTATCTCTTTGTTTTTAACAAAGTCGGTATTTACTATAATCATGGTTCTAAATCCTCCTTTTTAATTTCTTCTTTCATTTTTTTAGTATCTTTTCTTTGCTCTAGTATAATTGAAACAAATAGTACAAGTATTCCAATTATTATTAAACCAGTAAAGAAACCCGTAGCATAGTCCAATGTTTCCATTATCTCTTCGAATCCTTGGTATAATCCATAAGCTATCCATAGAATTATTCCTACAATAAGCAATATTAAACCAATTGTTGCTCCTTTGTCCATATTTTCACATCCAATATACGTAACAATACGTATAAATACGTATATAAGCTATGGTATATTTAAATATTCCGGTCATAGGAGCTTTGCATTTTTATTCGAAAAAATCGGGAATAAAAGTGCAAAATCATGAATAAAAATGCAGAATAGTCAGTTTTAAATATCATCAATAAAAGCTTTTATGTTTTAAAATCGGTAAGAATTTTTATTGCCTTCATATAATTTGAACAAGCAAGATTAGAATTCTCATTAAATATCGAGGAACCTTTATTTATGTGATAATTCTTTTAATAATAACTTTTTATTTTTTGTGAGATTTTCCGTTTCTCCACCATATTTTATTGCTTTTTCCAACGCATTTAATGATTTCTCAAAATCATGGAGCGTTCCATAAATCCTACTTAATCTGGTCCAAGCCAATGCACTTTTTGGATTTATTTCAACAGCTTTCGATAAGACTTCTTTTGCTTCTCTAAACATATAACGCTTTTCAAGAACTAATCCAAGATCCTCCCATATAAAACCGATATTTGGATTAATCTTAATGGCCGTCTCATAAAAACTTTGGGCTTTTATTAATAAATTACTCCTATTACTCAAATTAATCTCCGTTGCGATAAATTCCAGGGAAGCTGCAACACATGCCCATAACATAGCTTCTTTTGGAAAAAGTTTTAGTGCATGGTAATGATGATTTAATCCTTCAGTATATTTTCCCATTCTAAATAGTATTGTTCCTTTATTTGACCAAGCAAAAGCTGTATTTATGTCAATACCATCTGGATCCAAATCTATTGCCATATTTAATTGTTTTAAAGCTTCATAATTTTTCCCAATTGCCTCATAGCAATAACTTAAACAAACTGACACAACAGGTGTTGGTAAAATTTGTTGAGCTTTGAGTAATAATTCTATAGCTTCAAGATATTTTAAATCCTCACTTAATAGTAATCCTATCCATGATAATTTTCTTAATTCTTTTATCCTTTCTTTATTTAATTTAATTTTTTTCCTCTTTAAATATTCATCAAAATACTTTATATTCTCTTTAATACTAATAAATCTTGAATATTGAGCACATTTATCATCTTCATATTTGTTATGTCTTTCCTGAAAGTTTGAAATATAAGGTTCCAACTTGTTAATAAAGACATCTTTTTTTAATACATTATCTATTGGAAGTCTCAGAGTTACAAATTTTTGTCTAATCCACCATTTAGGATATTTACCTTTAAAATCCAATTTATATCTTATATAGTCTTGAATCCATTGATAATATATTTTATTATCATTCAATCTATCTTCTGAAATATCACAGATTACAAGTAAAATTGGTTTTTCTTCTGAAATATATTCTTTTAATTTTTTTGTTTTGATACGAAATAAAACTTCAGAGTTTGTCTGTTTTAATTTTGTTGTTCCTTTTAATTGGATATAAAATGATAATCCTTTTGATTTTCCTTTGTGTGTAAGTTGTACCCAATAATCTACTCCAATATCAACATCGGGTGGAGTGATAGTCCAATTATTTGGGATTATATTTAATAAGCATTTTGTTGCAATTTGATTGATCTCAAAGTTACTTATCATTTTAATCCTCCCTTAAATATAACTCCATAACATGTTTTAATTTAAAAAGTATCAGTTTCATTCTTCATCACCTCTTTTTGTAAACCATTAAAAAATAAAAGATCAGTAGTACCATTTAGTTGGACCATTTCATGAATTAGTACTGTGATATTATATGCAATAATCTTACACAATAGCTCATTTTCCTGAGCAATCCTATTCTTTGACTTAACTGATTCTCCAAACTTCTTCTTGATGGCAGAAAAGGTTGACTCTACATTACTTCTTTTATGATAATGTTCAAGAAATTCCTCTTTATGGAGTTGGAAGTAATGAAAGGTCTTTCTCCATAGTGCCCCGCCACGTTTGCCTGTTGCATTTTTCTTAAAAGGAATGTATGCTTTGCCACCAAAGCTGTCGATGAGTTGGAGGTTTTTCTTTGAAGAATACGCAAGATCGGCGCTTACTTCATTGATTGTAAAATGATTTGCTGTATTTTTAATCAATTTTTTTAGCTGGGTGCTGTCACTTGCATGTTCATCTGTAATAATTACATCAGCAACAATATTGGTGTTGACTCCTGTGCAGATGTGAGCTTTCAACCAGTTGCGCATTCGTTTTGTCCCATGCTTTTCCTCACAGTAGTTGCCAAAGGTCGAACAGCGAAAACCAGATGAGTCAATAGCGAAATCCGTTTCAACACTGGCAAGTGGTTGGGAGCTGAGATGTACTAACTCATGTAATATTTGAGTGATTTCCCTCTTATTAAGAGAAGTTGATACTACGTTAAAATGTGGTGCATTTTGTATTTGCTGTCTTTGTAATGCATCATGATAAAGATATTTTGCCCTTCTACTTGAAAGTTGGCTGTATACTTTCATTATACAACAGAAGATTTGATCTTGTAGTTTGAGTTCTGGTCTACCTCGTTTGCATGATCTTTCTGGTTCCTCGATATTGGAAATTAATTGGTATAGAAATTGATCAAACAATTCAAATTCGTGCATCTGGGCCTGATTATAACTGCTCCAATCCTGCTTGTAGGTTTTTCTTTCGACAATCGGTTCTCTCATCTGTTTTTCAATTGGAGCAAAATAATGTTGATAACATAGCCTAAGTGCGATGATGTGCTTGCATGGTTCAATATTCAAGTTATTCTCATAATCTGGACAATCACATACCCATTCTTTCCCATTCCATAAGACCTTGTACCATCCATGTCCACTTTGGGAACGAACCAAATATGTGCTTTCATCTATTTTTCTTATGGAGTGATCCTTAACAAGAATTGCCCTTGCCCTGTCGATCTTTTGTTTATTCTTTGATTTAATTTCCTCAAAAAACTTATTATGCATTAGTCTTTTTTCATCTCGGGGTTTGATAGTCATTTTATCAGACTCCATGGCCTTGGGAAGTGTCAGCTTCCCTTGGTCAAGTTTTAATTGTTTAGTTTTAAGATGTTTTTTATCATTGAGGAATACCGCCCCCTTTGTGAGAAATTGGCAATATCTCTCAATTTTTTATATATTATGGTTGCCTATCTAACATCTTTTTAACTACCTATATGCGGTAGCAGTATTTAAAGTTACCTATATATTGGCAAAATAACTACCGAAAAAGTTATAATTAAAACTAACATTATATGCAACGAATAAAATGTCAAAAAACTCAAGGGGAAATATAACAAAGGTGTCACCAGCAAATACAGCAAGAACATCTGTGAAAACATCAATTCCATCGTATCTTGTTGCAAAATACAACATACATGTTGGTGATGAATTGGAGTGGACTGACGATGAAGAATTTCTTAAATTTAAAAAAGTAAAAAATGAAAATCCTGGAGGGAAATGATGATAATAGATTCAATGCCCTCTCATTTGACTTTAAATCATATTACATCACTTTGTGAGGTGGGATGCAAATATGACTGATCAACAAAACATTTTTTGTAAAATCTCGGATCTAATAAATGAAAGTGATGTTGAACAGAAATTTATAATACGACTGCTTAATCAACTTAACTATAAAGATTCAGATATTAGAACAAAAGAAAATATTGAAATGAAACTAATTGGGAAGGGAGAAAAGAAAAAACGATATGCCCCAGACTATATTGTATACATTAATAAAATACCGAAAATTATAATAGATGCGAAAAATCCAAAAATTTCACCTGTTGAAGGGCTTAGAGATTCTTTGATGTATGCAAGAGAAATGAATGGGGAATATATTGGAGAAAATCCTATTCAATATTGTATTGGAAATAATGGTATTTTAACAATAATATGCCGATGGGATGAAAATAAGCCAATTCTTCAACTAAAATTTAATGATTTTCAATTTGAAAATAAAAAATTTAATGAACTGAAAACATTACTATTAAAAAATATTTTAAAAGAAAAGACCGATGAAATTAAATCAGACGAATTTGAATTTAGAAAACCAAGAATAGATGAAATAAAAGGAATTTTTAAAGCATGTCATAATATAATTTGGAGGAAAGAGAAATTAAAACCAAGCGACGCATTTTATGAATTTGTAAAAATCATGTTTATTAAAATAGATCACGATAAAACAAGAAGAGAAGATAAAAAAACAAAGGAAATGATTGAAACCAAAGGCAGAATACTAAAATCAAAAATTTATTTTTCAACTGAGTGGCTTGAAAAGCAAAGAAAAGACATCGCAAATCCTGTTCAAAACCCAATCAATGATATTTTATTTAATAACCTAAAACAAAAATTAGAAAATGAATATAGAACAGGTAAAAAGAAAAGAATTTTTGAACGAAACGAACGTATAAAAATCAAAAAATATGCAACAATAAAAGAGGTAGTAGATTTATTAGAACATTTGGATCTATATGGCATAGATGAAGATTTAAATGGCAGATTATTTGAAACTTTTTTAAATGCAACTATGAGAGGAAAAGAACTTGGACAGTTTTTTACACCTCGCTCTGTAGTTGAATTTATGACAAAAATGGCAAATATGAAAATAACAAAAGAAAAAATACCGTATATTTTAGATGGGTGTTGTGGTACTGCGGGTTTTTTAATAGAGTCAATGGCATTATTATTTCAACAAATAAATTTCTTAAAAGCCCTATCAAAAAAACAAAAAGAGGATTTGATTGAAGAATTAAAATTAAATTATCTTTATGGTATAGATGCAAGTGAGATGCTGACAAAAATTGCAAGAATTAACATGTATCTTCATGGGGATGGTGGAACAAGAATATATAACGCTGATGGTTTAGATAAAGAAATTACTGTTGATGGCGGTCTGGATGAAGAATTAATAAAAGAAATTGAACAACTTAAAAAGAGCTTTAATGTAGATAAAATTAGATTTGATTTTGTTTTAACCAATCCGCCATTTGGGATGAAATATGAAAAAAAGGATGCACATGATAAACAAATTTTATTAAAGTATGATGTTGCTTATAAAGATCCCGATTCAGATCATAAAAATGAACAAGATTTAAAAAATTCTGTTAGATCAAATATTCTCTTTATTGAGCGTTATTATGATTTACTGGAAAATGGAGGAAAACTACTGACAATTATTGATGAGAGTGTTTTAAATACTGAAGGGCAAGGTAAATCAATGATTAAATTTAGAAAATGGCTTATGAACCGTTTTTATGTTCAAGCAATCGTTTCATTACCAAAAAATACTTTTACAAACGCTGATGTTAATCCAAAAACTTCAATATTATTCTTGGAGAAAAAAATCAAATTAGATGAAGATCAACCAACAACTTTTTATTCTGAAAGTAAAAGTGTAGGTCATAATGATGCAGGTAAACAAACAGATGATGAGGATCTTTCTATAATTTTGGAAGAATGGAGAAAATTCTTAAATGAATAAAAGAGTTAATATGTTTACTTATAAAAACTCAAAAAAGGATATTAGATTAGATTTTAAATGGCATAATCCAAAATTCTATGATTTTATTAAGAACTTGAAAAAAATATCAAAAAATGAAGGTTTAATAACATCCACTTTAATAGATGAAGTTACAATCAATGGAGGTAAAAGATTACCAAAAGGTATTTCACACCTCTTATCAGAATTTGATCCTTATCCTTATGTTAAAGGCTCTTCTTGCCTAAATAATCTTCAAATTGATTTTAATGAGTGTAGCAACATAAATCATCTTATATATGATAAAGTTAAATGTAAAAACTTAATCGATGAAGACATTCTTATATCAATAGCTGGAACTATCGGCCGACTCGGATATTTTGATAGTAGTGATCTTGATGAAAAAATCTCTGATAAAGTAAAGTTTAGCGAAAATTTGGCGTTACTTAGAAAAAGAAAATCAAGCAAGATAGTTATGAAGAATTTATTATATTATTTACACAGTCCACTTTCCCAGATACAATTTGAAAGAATGTATGGTGGGTCAGAACAATATAAACTTAGTTTATCTCTTCTTAAAAATACAATGATTTTTTTTCCAAAAGAAAAAAAAGATCAAGAAGAAATAACAGATAAAACTGATAAAAATTTTAGAGAAAGTATAAAAAATGAAAAAAAAGCTGATGAAGAATTAAATAATATCGATAAAAGAATAGAAAAACATTTACCAATCTCTTTTCCTGAAGCAATTTTACCTTTTTATTATAAAAAACTATCCTCAATTGGGGATCGAATTGATTATTATGCTAATCATCCATATTTACAAAAATTAAGAAAACAAATTAAAAAAACAGATTATAGAAAAATGAAAGATCTTGTTAAACCACAAAAAAGCGGAAAAGTTACACCCCAGGATTATTATTGCATTATAGATTTGGTAGATTGTATCGATGAAAAAACTGGAGAGTTAATTCAAATAAAAGAACTTCCAATGTTAGGATCTCAAAATGTAATCTGTAGAAATGGAGAGATTTTAATAAGTGGGCTTCAACCTCAAAAAGGAAAAATAATAATTATTGACGAATCTACTGAAGGATGTATAGCCTCATCAGAATTTTTCCCTTTTAAAATTATCTCAAATGAGATAACACCAGATTATTTAAAATTAATATTAAGAAGTGATATAGTATCAAAGCAATGGGAATACCAATTAACGGGATGCACACCAAGTAGAGCAAGAATTGGTTCCAATGATATATTGGAAACACTGGTTCCAATTATTGAAGATCAAGATACATTGGTCAAAGAAGTTAATGAAATTAAATTAAAATCTAAGAAATATAAAGAAAATGCTATTGAGAAAAAGGATAAAGTATTAATTGAATATGTAGAGACTTTAACAAGTAATAAAGAAATTTTTGAAACAATTCATAATATAAATAATTAAGAAAACAAGAATGTTTTTAATGGAATATAATAAACATCATCTTCTTGTTTTGATTTTTCTTCATTAGAAATAATAATCTTATGTTTAACTTTTCTAATTCGTTTACTTGTTCGATGTGTTTGTTTTTTATCTTTTTTACCACAGCAAACTTCCACAGGTATAACTTTTTCCCCATATGTTAAAAGAAAATCTACCCCTCCTTTTCCAGGATCATAGAATATCCCTGTTGGTTTATCAATCGTTTTCATCATTCTAAAAAATGCTGAAATAACTGCATTTTCTACAAGTTCTCCAAACATTATATTATCTGTTCTATCCAATCTACCATATTTGTGCAATAATGAGGCTTTAATAGTTGAACTTAGAAAATAATATTTCCATGCATCTCTAATCATTCCTGACGGTCCTTCATATGGTTTTAGTGAAAATAAAAGATGTGTTTTTTCAAGTGCATCAAGTGTTTGATTGACTCTTGCAAGTGGTATTTGTAAATTTCTTGAAAGCTTTGGTTGAGAAACTTCTCCTGCTAATTTTAATGCAAGAAATATTAATATTTTAGTAATATCAATTCTTGAACCAGTTTTATAATGATATATTAATGATAAATCATCACAAATTATTTTGTCTACAAGCTCTGCTATTTTTTCATATATTAGAAATGGATCCATATTAATAGCAAACGGAAATCCTCCATGGAAAATAAAATCTTTTAACTCAACATCTAATGGATTAGGCAGTTCAGTCATTTTTCTAAAAAGTTTTTTCTCATTTTCATAATGATTATTAAAGGAAATCTCATCTCCATTAAATATTACATTTCTAATAAATTCAGAGGTTCCATGTGGTGGAAATTTTTTATATTTCAGTTTTATATATTCTTGTAGATTCATTGGTAATATACTATGCTTTTTTCGTCTTCTAACTGAATCTGTACTCATTTCTAATGATATTGATGATGATCCTGTCACTACGAAAAACAAGTTATCATTACCGACTGTTCTATCATATAACATTTTTATTGTTTCTTCCCATTTCGGATCAAAATGAGCTTCGTCTATGAAAATGAATATTTTTTTATCCAGGTTTACTGGAGTCGTTCTGTGTATTTCCTTAAGATAGTAAAGGATAATATCTCTTATGCCAATATCAAGATAGGTTCTTACATCACTAGCTGATAAGTAAAGAAAGTCTTCATTTTTTACATGAGTCTCAGTTCTTAAATAATCATACATCTGAAATATTAAAGTTGTTTTTCCTGTTCCTCTTAATCCAGGGAGTACAAGCCATCTTTCAACAGGTTTTCCTTTTTCGGAATTTAAAAAATCATCAATAAATTGTTTAATTTTAACATAAGGACTTCTATGAGGTAATATATTTCCATATGGCATAATGTAATTTTCTGATAATTTTGGTGTTGTCTGTAGAATACTGTAGATGTATTTTGTTATATCTGATTCACTTACCATCATTCATTAAAATGAATAATGATATTTAAATAATCATTCAGTTAAATGAATAGTGATTTATAAACTATCATTCATTGTACTGAATACATATATAAAATATTGAAGAAATTGTGAATTTACTACTGTATTACCACTATTATACTTATTTTCTTCAAATAATTATTTATACTATACTCATATCTAATCCATCTTTAAATATTGGGAGGTTATTTTATGAGTTTATGGATGGTAAGAGCCGGAGAAGAGGGTTTCTTAATCGAAGATTTTATAGATAGAAAAATTGTGGCTATTGGATGGAATTATCTTGGTGATTTAAAAAAGTATAAAGATAATGAAGAAATTAAAAATGAGTTTAGGAAACAACGCCCTCTTTATAATAATTATAAAATCGGAATGAATACAAGACAAATCAATATTTTTGTTAATGAAATAAAAAATAAGGATTATGTTATAACTTATGATCCTAACAATAGAGAATATCATATAGGAAAAATAATTTCTGATTATAGACCAGAGCCAAAACTCTGTGAATATCAAAATATTAGAGAAGTAGAATGGAAATATGTGATAAACCGAGATGATCTTTCTGCATCTACTAAGTATAAATTAGGTCCAATTCAAACTGTTTTTAAGATTCATGAGGATGCGGAAAAAGAGATTCTAAACCTTTCAAAAGGGAAGGAAAAAAAAGAAGAGGATATTGAATATCAAAAATCAGAAATTGAAACAATAAAAGAAGATTATATTGCTAATTCTCATGAATTTATTAAAGATAAGGTTATGGCGTTGAATTGGGAAGATATGCAAGATTTAGTTGCTGGTGTTTTAAGAGGAATGGGTTATAAAACAATGGTGTCACCTAAAGGACCTGATCGAGGAAAAGATATTACTGCATCTCCAGATGGACTAGGACTTACCCAACCAAGAATTTTTATTGAAGTAAAACACAGAGAACAACCAATAGGATCTGGTGAAATAAGAAAATTTATCGGTGGTCTAAGAACTGGATGCAATGGAATTTATGTTTCAACTGGTGGTTTTGCTAAAGAAGCAAAATACGAAGCAGAAAGATCTAATATTCCATTAACTCTAATAGATGCAGATTTATTGGTAGATTTAATTGTAGAGTATTATGATCATTTTGATACAGATACCAGATCTCTATTACCATTAACGAAAATATATTGGCCTTCTTAAATTTCTACCACATGATTTGAAAATGAGGAAGAAAAATGAAAAAAGCTATGTTTGAGGGAGAATAAAATGGAAAGAATTGAAGTTGAAAAAAGAATAAGAGTAATTGCACAACGAAGAGCTCAATTACTCAATAAGAAAATATCAAAAGAGGCAATAGATGCAATAAATTCTGATATTATAAAACATGAAGAACCTCTCATTAGAGATATGAAAAAAGATGGATCAATCATTATTAAATCTAAAAGTTATAATATCTATAAAAGTGAAGAAAAATTAGTAGAGATTGCTTCCTTATATGCAGAACGAAATAATAGAGATATGATATTAAGTATAGATGTTAAATCAGCAATGAAAGAGATATGCCCAAGATATTGGCCATTTTGTTAATTTTGTATGTGGGGACAACTATGAATACAACTGATGGGTGTAAAGATGCAGTTTATCTTACTCAGGACATTACAAAACAAATAATTACTCTAACAACAGGTGTATTAGCATTAAGTGCAACTTTTGTAAAAATATTTATTACTTCAAGTCCAGAAAATTTTATTATTCTAATTTTTGCATGGAGCTTGCTGACATTTTCAATTATTGCAGGTCTGTTTACACTTTCAAGTATGGTAAATAATTTGAAAAATAACAAGTACGAACCATTTTCAATATATACGACAATACCTGCAATAACTCAATGGATTTGTTTTATATTAGGATTTATATTATTCTGGATTTTTGTTGCCCTTAATTTAGATCCATGATTTTCACAATTAACATACTTAAAATTAACTATCTTGCACTTTCAATCGAACTTTCTTTTCTCCTATTAAATATTATTAAAAGTGCAGAATTTTGAATAAAAGTGCAAAATGGATTAAACGTGCAAAGCCGGTCATAGGTACTGTTCATTTAGGGGGTGTTCATTTTAGGGTGTTCAAATAATGGTGTTAATGGAGAATTAACCTGTTTTTTATCTAAAGATTATGAAATCCAGTCGTGGAATGAACAAGGGGAGATTTTTAAAAAAGAAGGCATGTTGACCATTGCTTTTTCTTATGTCTCTTTTTGTTCCCATAAAGATAGGAAAGAGTTATATCTTATCATAAATATTCCTTATATGGTCAACGTGTCGGAAATAGATGATTATATTTCAACTAAAGGAATGATTGATGTTGATTTGGAAAAATATGCGAAATGGGTTAAAGAAATCCCGAAATTAAAACAAAAAATAGATGAATTAGAAAAAAAAGTCAATGATTTAATTCAGGAAAATCAACAACTAAAAGAAGAAATTGAAAAATTAAGAAAAGAGAATCTCCGACTAAAAATTATCTCAGGTGAAGCAAAAAGTGGTTGGGTCAAAGAAAGGGATTTGATACGTAGACCTAATTTCAATACTGGAAATCCAGAGGGATATAGGTGTCCTTTTTATTTTGATTTTGAACGTGTAGAATACTTGAATATTTTTTTTAATAAAGAAAAAGGTGAGCAGTGGTGTAATTTCTATCATCCATATCCTAATCTTAATTCTTCGACATATAAATTCAGTATGCCACATACAGGATATTTATTTTTAAAAGGCGAACTTCCTGAACAAAAGAAAGAAAAAGATAAAAAAACTGAATCTATCGAAATTAAAGATTATAATAACTTTATAAAACACGTGGAGAAATGTGGATATTTTAATTATAATTTTCAAAAACTGGAAGATGTATATAATTTTTTGAAGGGGCATAAAGAAGAAACTTTTCAAAGAAAATATTTTACAGGAAAATGTGATATTAGCCCAAGAACAGTATCAAAATATCTTGAAATGCTTAAAAAATGCGATTTGATAATTAAACTCCCTGGTAAAGGTAAACATAAAGTAAACATAAAGTAAAAAAAAAAGTATATTAAAAGTAAACATAAATAGTTAGATTATCTTTGATGTAAACATATTTTAAATATTTTTTAACAAATTGTTAAAAATTGATTATATTTTTATTTCAGCAACTATAAAATAATGTAAACAACCTATTAATTTTTGCAGTCCGCTATGTAGTCGCCTCCGACATTGTTTGGAAGGGAGATATTACCACCCCTTCCAAACTAATTGAGTTGCATAAATGAAACATCAAAATCTATATAATTCTTATGTTCAACAGGAGTACTTTCAACGACCCCAACAGAAGGGATATAAGGAGTGCAACAGATACAGAATTGCTGAAATTACCCTTGAAAATTTTGGTTTAAAAATAATAAATGACCCCAAGAATGCTACGAACATTCAAGGGGTCGGGAGTCATGATAGTATGAATATCACAACCCCAGAAGAAAATAAAGAAGATATTGATAATAAACCTTTTTGTTGCACTCATTGTGGAAGTGAGAATTACATAAAGTATGGTAGGAATAATAGAAAACAAGTCTACAAATGCAAAGAATGTAAAAGTAAATTTGTAGATAATCTTTATTTTGAAAAACTGAAAGCAGAACCCAAGATTATTTGTTTAACTTTGGATTTATATTTTAAGGGTTGCAGTCTCAGAAAGATTTCAGACCACCTTAAACAATTTTATGATTTAGAAATTGCTCATACTACTTTATTTAATTGGATTGGAAAATATATCAAAATAATGGATAATTATGTTTCTCAATTTAAACCAAGACTTGGAACTGTTTGGCAAGTAGATGAAATGATGGTTCAGGTTGATGGTGATTGGTTTTACCTCTGGAATATAATGGATGAGTTTACAAGATTTCATCTTGCTTCTGTAATTAGTAAAGAAAGGAATGTCGAGAAGGCACGGAAAGTATTTCAGGTTGCCAAAAAAAGAAGTCATGGGGATAGACCTTTTAGTATTGTCAGCGATGGTTTGGGTTCTTATAAGAAAGCAATCAACAAGGAATTTCACACTAAAAAACATGAAACCATTCATATTGGCAATACTGGTATTCGGGGAAAGTACTACAAGAACGCAAAATTTTTTAATAATGGTGTCGAGAGACTTCACGGCTCAATTCGGGAGAGAAATAAAACCCAACGTGGACTTGAGAAAGAAGATTCAATATTTTTCAACGGACATCAACTCTATTATAATTTCATCCGACCACATGAAAGTCTAAATGGTTATACACCCGCACATTTTGCAAATATTTATTTAGATTTGAAAAATAAGAAATGGGAGAATCTTCTTTTGCAATCAATAAAAAATAATAGATGTGATAAATCAAATTATAAATAAAAAAACTACACAAAATATTTTAAATAAAAGTTTTATTCATAAGAAAAATTAATGGGAGGTTAAGAAAATATGGAATTATCAAAACCTGAAAGATTAATTCTTTCCCACCAGTATAAGATATTAGAAAAACTATATCCCGAAGAAGAGGCTGTTTACAAACAAAGCAGAAAAATTGTTGAAGATGGATATACATTAAATTATGATGAGATAAGTAATCATATTTATGATGAATTAACTATAAATGAATGTAAAGAAGTATTAGATATTCTTGATATGCATAGTGCCTTATTTCATTCCGTGCAAGAATTACCTGATGAACAAAAAGTATCAATTAGTTTTCATGGATTTGATGGAAATAATGAAACAGATTATATGGCATATACAAGATTTTACATTGATGAATTACAGCGATATTCAGAATTAACTGAAATTGCACAATCAAAAGATTTCAATAGTCATTATCCAACTCTAAGGAGATATAGATTGATGCTTAATGAATGGAATCAATGTGCAGATAAAAATAATTTAACACGAGAGGAAATTGAAAGAATATGGAATGTAAGAGTTGAATAATTTTTTTATCAACTTTAATTTCTAACATCATATTACATAGAACCATAATTCATAAATATTAAATACATCGTAAGTAATAAATATATACTTATTGATTAATAAAATGGGGTTCCGAACATGAAAAATGATAATAAACAGGAGGAATTCAAAACATTTGGTCAAGAACTTTACAAAGCAGCAAAACAATTAGATGATGCTCTAAAATTAAAAAAATATAAAAAATAATTTTTTGTTATTTTTAATCAAAATCTTCCTCCACATCAACTTCTTCCTCCCGTAATAATTCCCAATTTGTTGATGAAGAAATATCATTTTGGATTTTCTGAAAATTATCTTCTTCAGTTCGCAAAAAATTTACTACTTTATAAAGATATACAAAATAATAAACTAAAAAAGCCCCTCCGCCCCCTGCAAATAATATAACCAATGATAAATCATCTGTTATTATTGTAGCAGCAGATACAAAAATTCCAGAAATAATTAAAAATAAAAAATTCAGACTCAACATAGATAATAAATTTTCTGTTGTTTTACTGGAGTAAGCTAATTCTAATTCCTCTAATTTATCATAAGATGAAATAATGGTTTTTAATTCTTTGTATGCTTCAGATTCACTGGTCATGTCATCTGTTATTTTTTCTGCTAATTCCATAAATCTTAAAGGCAAATCAAAAAACCATTCTTCTTTCAAATTTTTAATTCTATTTAATGATGTTCGTTTATGAGAAATACATATTGCAAGAAATAAAGTTAAATTAATCCCAACAAAAAGACCATAAATAGCAAGTATCTCCAACTGTAACATTTTTTTCTCTCTTATATGATTATATTGACATATTGACCAAACAAAAACAACAATATTTATCTAATTAATTAATTTTATGAATTATTTATTATTTACAATTGCCCCCCTAAAATGAACACCTTGATTTGAACACCGTTATATTGAACAGTACCCGGTCATAGGGGCTTTGCACAAATATTGCAATTAGTTTCAATAATTATTTAATTAAAATTTAATCCGTATTTACAATTAATATTAATGTAAATTATTAATATATAATATCCATTTTTTTTTGGTGTGAAAAGAGAAATTAAAATTTTCGGTGCGGGATTATCAGGACTTACTGCTTCGATAAATCTTGCTCGTGAAGGATATGATGTTGTTTTATATGAAAAAGAAAAAAGAATAGGTGGATTGGATAAATGCACTCCATCAATTCATATGACTCCGCTACACTTTCAAAAGATGAAAGAATTCATTGGAATAGACATTGAATCATGTTTTTCAGAACTAGATTCATTCAAAGCATATATCTATGCAAAAACAGTCCTATTTAATCCAAAACATCTATATGTAACCGAGCGAGGACCAAACAAAACATCTTTGGAAAATTTTCTTTATAAAATTGCTATAGAGGAAGGAGTAAACTTTGAATTTTCTCATCCTCTTAAAAAAGAAATGATACATTCAATACCTAAGAATTCGATAATTGCAGTAGGAGGATGTTCTTCTATATGGCAAGATTTAAACATCCGTTTTATACCTTTTATTCACTTTGATAGTTATAAAAAAATACAGCAAAAGAATAATTTCTGTCTTACTTATTTTGATTCTTATCTCGTTGGATATGGATATATTGCAGCAAAGGATGGCTTAGCTTCAGTTACTGTGGCTTTTATGTTAAATCAACCATATAATGAATATTTAAAGAAATTTAAAAATCATATTAAAGAAGATAAATTCGAATTTGACAAATGGTCATTAGTAAGAGATAATTTTCCAGAAAAAATTTATCTTTTTAAGAAAATCCATGGAAAAACTCAGATTTTAACCGGAGCAGTAAGTGGTTTTCTTGACCCCTTTTTTGGTTTTGGTGTCAATAGTTCTTTAACTTCAGGAAAGATTGCTGCACTAGCAGTTACTTCCAAAGAAAAAGGAATAAAAGAATTTAGAAGATTCACCAGAAATTTGAACAGAATGTTTATTTTATCTAGAGTATATGATTTTATGCCCTTAAGAAATGAAATTATTGAGAAATTATTTCGAAATACTGGTAGAGGATTGCCTATAATTAAGAAAAATATGAAAAGCATACCCGGTTTCACTCACGATGATTGTTTTAAAATTCAAAAAATAATTAATTAAAAAATAGTTGTTGAATAAGAAAAATTAAAAGAAATATTAACTATATATACTGATATGATTCAAGAATTTCTATCAGTGTTTATACCCCTGTTAATAATAGTAAATCCTTCTTCTACTCTAGCTTTATTTTCTGCAATTACTAGTAAAAGTTTAAAAATTGAAAGGAAAAAAATTGCAAAAAACGCAACAATTTATGCAGCAATTTTGTTAATAATATTTGCTGTAGCAGGTTCAAGTATTCTAGAATATCTTGGAATTGAGATATATTCTTTAAGAATAGCTGGAGGAATTTTGCTTGCATTTGTTGGACTTGATATGGTTAGACGTGGAGAACAATTTGGTGAAACAGCACCAGGTAAAGAGCAAAAAGCAGACTATGCTCTTGTACCCCTTGCTATGCCCTCTCTCTCTGGACCAGGTGCGATAACAGTTACAATAGTAAGTATGAAAACTTTAACTGTTGGAGGTTCATGGATTATTGCAATTATAATCGCTGTGATATCTATTTTATTAACTATGTTAATTACTTATTTGATATTTTTAAGCTCAAGTTTTATGATAAAAGCATTAGGAAAAAAAGGAATGGATGCCTTCACTAGAGTTATGGGATTGTTAACAGTTGCAATTGCCGTTCAATTTGCTTTGACAGGTCTAGCATCTTGGATTATGACTTTTAATAACTAAAACAAATCAATGAATTCACTTGCTATTGTATAATATAAACCTTTGAATTTATTGTAAAATAAACATTATATCATCTAAAAGCTTTAATAATATAAAAACAAAAGATAAAGCAATAAAGGAAAAGGATATCCAATGAACTCTTCTGCCGTTACTCCAACAAAACCCGTGTATCCGAAGACCCCATATGCAGATACGGGTGGTAAAAATACGCTAAATCCAATTCCCCAAAAGCCTAACGCAAATCCCTTTTGTTGTCCAATTGCGATGTAACCTAACATTCTTAAAAAACCACCACAAGATGTAAATCCCTCCTCAGCTGTCCAAGTTATAAATAATCTTGGAATGGGAAATAGTAGTATAGGGGTTAATCTTGGAAATGCAAAAAAAGGCCCGGTTGATCCTGAACCAAAAGATATAAAGTTACATATAACTTGAAATCTCCAGAAATCTAATGACCCAAACTTTTCTTGCATGATTCTTTTGTTATTTTGTAATTCTAACTGAGCAAAAAAAGGCAAATCTGGAATTTTATAATTATCAGGTAATAGAGAATAATTCTTGGCCATTGTAATAATTTCATTTTGCAATATTGAGATTTCCTTTTTTGATGATTTTTGAGAAATTAGCAAATTCAACTCAGATAGCTTTGTAAATAATAATTTAATTTTATCCGAAGATAGATTTTGAGTATGCTGAATTAATGAATTTTCTGGTCCATTTGCATAGCAGGTAACCGGTGCCTGTTCAATTTCATCGAATTTTCTTATAAAAGAACATTCATTATCATACTTATTTGTATTTTCTCCAGATACAGCAATAGGGATAAAATAACTACTTAATAAGATAAATAAAATAAAAATTATTTTGTATTTTTCGATAAAATTACGGACCATTTATATTTCCTCCCAATATGATAAATAAAATAATATAGTGATACTATAAATACATTTTGTAACAGCAGAAATATTAAACTAATAAAAATAATTTTGAAAAAATGTTATCGAAAGGATTAAATACGCTATTACTCTTAATTTATTTAAGGGAAATATATGAAGAGAAATTATAATAAATTAAATATAATAGGCAGGAGAACTATTTCATTAGCTTTATGTATCATTTTGACGACAACTGCAATATCTGCCATTACTGCTACTTCCTATCAATCAGAAGATTTTTCAACCGACATTTTAAGTTATACATTTACCTTTGATGAACCTAGATTTCAGGCAAGAACTATAGATAATTCAGAATATAACGAAATAAATCTTCCCGGATGTATATCAATGGGAAGAGAAGCTGGGCAGCCAACAATGCCAGTTAAATTTGTCAAATTAATGATCCCACCAAAAAAATCTGTAAAAAGCGTTGAAGTTATTGGTACACCAGTTGAGATAGAATTAGAGAATATTGATCTAAAAACATCACCAGTTTTTCCTTATCAGAATCCTGTACCTTTTGGAGATGAACCAGAAGATTTTGTAGTAGACAGTAGTTTTTATTCATCAGAAAAATTATATCCTAATAACAAAAACGAAGAGTTTGGAATTGGGTACTCTCGCGGATATGCAATTTTAGATGTTGCCCTAAATCCAGTTCAATATAAACCCAATGATGGAAGGATTTTTTTATACAATGAAATGACTATTAGGATTAATTTGGAGGAAAGTGACTATATAAACGAATTTTTCCGAAATAATCCTGAGGATGAATCTTGGGCAAAATCTTTGGTTTGGAATCCCGAAATTGCAGAGTATTATACCCCAGATATCCCGACTTTGGATTATCCTGGAGGATTATGCGATCCTGAAGATCAATATGATTATGTTATAATTACCACAACGCATGAGAATCTAGATTATTGGGAAACAAGCGAAGAAATCCCTTATAACTGGGAAAGTCTAATGGAAAAACATGAGGAAGATAATGGATTAAGCTGTAACTTGGTAACAGTTGAAGAAATAGATGAGTGTGATGATTATCAAGGTAGCGCTCCATTCAATGACCTTCAAGCTCATATTAGAGAATTTTGTAAAGATGCATATTCTGATTGGAATACCAGTTATATCTTTGTAGGGGGGGATATTGATTGGATTCCAGCAAGATTAATGAGTTCTCAAGCTGAAGCAAATGTTGATGCTGATATTTATTGGAGTAATCTTGATGAAAATTTCAATGCTGATGAAGATTCTTCTTGGGGCGAAGAAGGTGATAGCGGATTTGACTTGTACGCAGAAATTTTCATCGGCCGAATTACTTGTGATGAACCCCAAGATGTTTCTAATTGGATGACCAAAAGTTTCTACTACGCAGATTCTTCAGATATTGATTATTTAGAAAATGCAGGGTTTTATGGTGGAAATACCGGATGGAATTGTGAAGGGGATGATTTTATGGATTTCAGTGCAATAAAAGGAACAGATAATTGGCTTGGTCCAGACCCTCAACACTATGGTCCATTCCCAAGTTGGGTTGGTTTTATGTATGGATTTGAAACTTGGAATAAAGTTAATCCAGGCATTCCTTTCAATCTATCTGTTAAATGGACGGCGGAACCACCAAATCCAGGTTGGTTAGGAGGAACCGAAAGCGCAGCTATAGCTGGATTTAGAGATGCAATTAGTGCTGATGATGTTACAATTATTAGTGGAATAGCTCATGCAAATTCACAGATGTCTTTAGATGTTTCTTACACTAGCTGGGAAGCCGATTATCATAATACCAAACCTTTCTTCATTCATGATTATGGATGTCACTGTGGTGATATGGACGCATCAGATGATGGTGTGTTACATTCAATGCTTTTCCATTCTGATACAGAACTAGCATTTGGTTGTGTATATAATACTGGATATGGATGGGGAAATCTATATTGTACAAATTCTAGTAGCGCATATCAAGCAAAGGCCTTTTGGGATTATTTCTTTGATTTGGAGAATAACTCAGGTGAACCTGAAAATTGGCAATTCGGAAAGGCTCATGCTTGGTCAAAAGATACCATGGCCCCAATGATTGACTGGAGTGCAGTAACACCTGGAAGTTGGAGAGAAATCATTCAATGTTGTCTTTTATTTGGAGATCCTGCGCAGAAACTTAAACCCACTAATGCGGCTCCTGAGAAACCCGAACAGCCTGATGGACCAACTGAAGGTGTTACAGATGTTGAATATGAATATACATCAACAGCAATAGAACCCGAAGGAGAAAAAATATATTACTTATTCGATTGGGGTGATGGTACAGATAGTGGTTGGATTGGCCCATATAACTCTGGCCAAGAAGGCAAAGCATCTCATGCCTGGGACACAGAAGATTTCTATGATATTACAGTTAAAGCAAAAGATGAAAAAGGTGGAGTAGGACCATCTTCAGATCCATTGAATGTTCATATTCTACAGGCACCTTGGATGGATATCGGTTTGATTTCTGGCGGTCTGTTAAAAATAAATGCAGTTATAAAAAATATTGGTTCTATCGATGCAACTGATGTAGGATGGACAATAAGTCTTGAAGGCGGTGCTTTCATGGGAAAAGAGTCAACAGGTGTAGTTGACACTATTCCTGCAGGAGATGAAGTAACAGTATCATCAGGCTTTATTCTTGGACTGGGAAAAACAATTGTAACAGTTGATGCAACGATACCCGAAAACTCAGATTCTAGAACACAGGATGGAACGATATATTTGTTTTATGTATGGGTTAACCCAAGTGGTCATTGAAAATACATGATTAACAATAGGGGAATTTCCCCCTAATTTTTCTATTTTTTTAAAAAAAATTAAACTAAAAGACAATATCTTCTTTGTTTACATGAAATACTTTAATCATATGATTGGGCCGATATGACATTTTTGCCTTTCTCAAACCCGGTATCCCCATATCCTGTTCTCTGTTAATGAATTTATATTTATCTTGAATTAAACAAGCAGTTTCTTTATTTATTGCTTTGTATATACCATCAAAATATGGAGAACCTTTTTCATAATGTACAACTACAGTATCCTGATTCATTGGTTCAAAAACTGAAATTGCTTCAATTTTTCCATTAATTTTAATAGCTAATCCTGATAATTTAAGCTCAAAAAATTTAGCTATCGAAAATAATATTGCCTTTTTTTCACTTTCTAAAAGCGGGTCTGAATCACAGTCTTTCCAGAGGCACCATCTCTTCAAAAAACTCTTTACTTCTCCCATATTTTTAGAATTAATTTTTTCTGTAATAAAAGCATGATTTTTTGTGAATTTATTTAAACGATTACGTATCTTTGCATAATCCCTTCCTGGCAGGGTTGCTAGATTTGATGAAAGATAAACATAGTCAAAATAGTCTCTATGAGGAATGAATTTTAATTTTGGGAAATTTGTAACTAGCCAATTCTTTGTTTCTGTACCTATTACACCAAAAGGATCATTTGAACCTTCCCTAATAGCTAACTCAAACACTTGTTTAAAAAGTTCCTTATTATATTTCCCTATGGGGGGTCTAAATCGATAATCTTCTCCCTTTTTTGTCATTATAATTAAATTTTTGTCAATTAATAAATAGAAATATTTTATGTAATCTTTCCAACTAACAATTGTTGTAAAAACATTGTCACTATGTAATGGAGGAAATTTTTTGTAGTGTTGGTCAAATATTTTTTTGTCTTCTAGTTTCACAGGATGAAAATCTTCAATTGAAAGCATTTTATTCCTCGAGATTGTACAACATCGGTATGTGTTTTTTCATGATTTTGAAATTTAAACTAGAAAAAAATCTTTCATTTCCTGGTTCGGCAATTACCCCTATCCATAATAAACCTTCTGATATGCAATAATCAACAAGTTTGTTAACAATTAATTTTCCTACACCTAATTTTCTAAATTCAGGAATAACAACTAAATCTTGTATGTAACCATCAGAAACTCCATCAGAAATTACCCTTCCCATTCCAACTGTTTTATTAGAATTTTTATCAATTGCTATTGCAAATACAAAACTACCTTTTATCATATCAATAATATTTGCTGACTTCCATGTTTCTTTCCACCACCCCCCAGCTTTGTATAAATCAACAATTTCTTCAGTAGACCATGATTTTACGAATTTGATTTGTATTTTTCCATCAAGCATATTATCAATATAACTTTTAATTATTTGAAAAAACCATATAGTAATAAATTTTATGAAATAAAAGAAGTAATTATTTAAAAAAACATGAATCTAAATAATGAAGAGAAATTAAAATATCTTATTGAGTCATATAATGATTTTATGGCGATTAAACAAATTAAAGTCGGTTATGATAATTTTTGCTATATTGTTTATTGTAATAAAACAAAAAAAACTGCAATAGTAGACCCCGGGTTTGATACACATAAGCTATTGAAGATTTTACAATCAAATAATTTTGATTTAATGTATATAATTAACACTCATTATCATAGTGATCATTCAAATGAAAATAAGCGAATTAAATATGCCTATTCAAAATCTAAATTAGTATCATCTGAAATTGACGGAGAAAAGCTTGGAGTTAAAGTTGATATATATGTTAATGATGAAGATCAACTTTCAATGGGAAATATAAATCTAAAATTTTTACTTACACCTGGTCATACTAGTGGTAGCATTTGTATTATTGTCGATAATGAAGCGATACTAACAGGTGATACATTATTTATTGGAGATTGTGGAAGAACAGATTTACCTGGTGGAAATCTAATTCAGATGTATAATACACTAAAGAATAAAATTTTGAATTTACCTGATAATTTGATTGTTTTTCCAGGTCATGATTATGGTGATAAACCATATGACAGTTTAGGTAATCAGAAAAAAACAAATAGAGCTCTATTAGCTAATAATATTAATGAATTTTCAAAATTATCTTGATTTTAATTAGAAAAATCAGTTACCAAGGTGAATCTTCAAATCTCCATTCTATAATATCATTATCATTAAGTACAAATTTACTACAACCTACATCTGCAAATTTTCCATTGACATAATATTGCCAATATTTATCATCGTCCCCATTCTCAAGGTTATTTATTGCTATAACTAAGAAGGAATCATAACCTTGAAAAAATTCTTTTTCAATAGTAAAATTATATTTATCGGCACACTCAGAAAGTAAGTCCGCAACTGTAGTATTTTTTGTTGAAATATTCAGATATGAGATAGACCATGAAGGAGATATTATTTTTAAACTGACATTATCTATATATTCTTTGGATTCAACATTTTCAAAGAGATTTGTACTGGAAACTAATATAACAATAACAACAAGAACGATAACAACAGATAAGTAGATTCCAATGTTTAATTTTTTTTTATTTATCATTTTATTCAAAACCCTTTTACAGTTTTTACTAATAGATATGTATTTAGGAGGTAGCATTTATATATAACATATTATTAAAGGTTATCTAGAAGTGAATAACGGAAATGAAATTTCTACTAATTAGACCAGGTGATCCCAGCAGATATTCTAGGCACTTTACTACTACACCATCTACAATGCCTCCCCTAGGCTTATTATATATTGGAGCAGCTTTAGAAAAAGAAGGCCATAGTATAGAAGTTTTAGACTCTTATATGGAAAACATAACTCAGGATAAACTAAAGAGTGAAATTGTAAAATCAGATGCTGTAGGAGTGACTGTTTTTACAAGTGATTTAAAAGCATCCAAAGAGATTTCAAAAACTATAAGAGATATTGATTCTGATATTCCCTTTATTATCGGGGGGCCTCATTGCACCTTTGTTAAAGAGCGTGCATTAAAAGATATTCCTCATGCAGATTATTCAATAGTGGGTGAAGGAGAAAGAGTAGTAGTTGATTTTGCAAAATTTTTACAAGAAAAGAAAAATATTAAAGATATTCATGGAATTAATTATCGCAATAATGGATCAATAAAAACTGCAAAGCCTTTACAGATTATTTGTAATTTAGATGAATTACCATTTCCTGCAAGTCATCTTGTTGATAAATATGATTATGGAAATTTTCCTTTCGGATTTAAACTTAAAAAGAAAGTTACTTCAATGATGACTAGTAGAGGTTGTCCTTTTCACTGCCGATTTTGTACTCGTTATAATATTTTATTTAAAGAGTGGGGTTTTAGACAAAGATCAGCAGAAAGTATTTTAAAAGAATTTGAACAAATGGATAAAAAATATGGTTCAGTAAATATTGTTGATGACAATTTTCTTGCAAACAAAAAAAGAGCAAACAAAATATTTGACGGACTAATTGAAATGGATAAGAACATGGAAATAGTTATTCATGGTGCACGCGTTGATTCAGCAAATGAAGAGCTTTATAAAAAAATGAAAAAAGCAGGTGTAAAATCAATTTTTTTTGGAATTGAATCAGGAAATCAAGATGTACTAGATTTTTATAAAAAGAATATAACAATTCCTCAAATAAAAAAAGCGGTAAATCTAAGCAAAAAAATGAATTTTATAACTGTGGGTAACTTTATTTTAGGGGCCCCAATTGAAACAAAGCAGCACATTGAAAACACAATCAATTTTGCTTGTTCGTTGCCTTTAGATATTGCTGGCTTTGGACCTTTGGTTTATCATATGGGATCAGAATTATGGAATGAAGCTGTAGAGCAAAAAAAGATTTCTAAAGATACGAATATCGTTTGGGCAGATAAAGAGAAAGGTCTAGGAAATTTTACAATACAGGAATTATTAAATTATACGACAATTGCTTTTCAAAGATTCTATTTGAGACCTAGTTATTTGATGGGTCAAGTTTATAAAAGAATGTCTATGGGCGACTATCGTTTATTATTTTATGGATTGAGATTCCTATTTTTAATAAAAAAGATTGGAAGTTAAACGACAATATAAAAAACATAAATTGTGGACGAGCGCCCCGGCCGGAATTTGAATCCGAGTCGTGAGCTCGACAGGCTCACATGATAGTCCACTACACTACCGGGGCTGTTTGGTGTTTTAATGGGTAAACAATTCTATTTCTTTAATTTTTTGGATGAATTTCTGTTATAATTCAAAAAAAGCAAAAAATTTTAGAAAAATGAAGGGTTGAAATAATGTATATCTTAGTTTTTAATGTTCTTCTCGGATTTCATCAAAGAAAGTATATTCATCAATAACCTTTTTCAAATCTTCAAATCCACCAAGACCTTCAACATACATATTTTCCATGATAGTGAAATTTTCCATTAATAAGATTACAACCTTATCATTTCCCAAAGAAAGATTCTCTGCAGCCTGTTTTAAGTATCTACTTGCATTATATCTTAATGATGTTATGTTTTGCCCTGCTAATGAAAAATCGATATAATAACCAAGAACTTCCAAATATCTTTCGCGGCCTGTAAAGTTCATTGCATCAATAAAATGGGGTCTAGAATCGCCAAATTTTTCGTATGAAATTAAATATGCGTTCATAGCTTCAGTACAATTCTTGATACATCTATCAGTTAAATTTTGTGTTGTATTTACCCATTCATTATTATACCATACACTAACATCTGCAAGCGCGCTATTAAACCAAAACAGAGCAAAGTCAAAGTCCAGATTTCCAACCTCTCTAACTTCGCGAGCTGAATCCATAACAACTGAACCTTGTAAAAAATTGTCTGTAAAGTTTTCATTTTGGCTATAAACGCCTCTAATTTCAACATCGTGCTCTGTTGTCAATGTTTCTATTTTTGATTTATTTACAATATCTGCAGCAAAATATGTAATAATAATAGCTCCTATCATAATTGCTATTAGCATCAAAAACATATTTCTATTAAATTCTCTTACCAAATTCCCATACCTCCAATATTATGATAATACTTCAAGTCCTAATATATGTTCGTCCCAGAAAAACATTGGACATACTACTGGGTTTTTTGTACTCTTAAATTCAACTCTAGATAGATTTGAAAAAGAAGACCCAAGAATATCTTCAGTTTGAAAATCTACACGTCCTTTTCCTTTTTGATATAGCGAATAGTTAATATATTCATTACCAAATTTTTCTATTCTAATTTTATACCAGTTATTATAAAGATAACCTCCAATATAATCGGATTTTAACTGAATCCAATTACCAGATGATTTGAAGTATAATTTTAAGATATAATCTGAGGGACTATCAAAGCCTTCATTAACATATTCAAATTTTAATTGTGCAATATTATTTCCATTTATGTTTTTAAAGTCTAATAATAAATCTGATTCTTCGCTGGTGTTTCCACATGCAAACCATACTTCCCACCAAATCACATCACTGTTGAATTCTGGGATAGAATAATTCCAATATTGAATACCTGAATCCGCTCTAATTTTTGTTTTAAATGATTTTAAAGTTGAAAAGTGATAACTAGAAGCAACTTCAAAACTGCTTTTAACAGATTCTAAGTTTGTTTCAAACCATGTATGTCCTTCATAAGATTGACTAGCTTTTTCACCAGCAGAATCATCAGAAAAGTCCTCTGTAACGGTATTTGGTGTTTCATAAGATGAAACAGTTATTAAAGTTGGATCATCATCATCAGTTTCTCCATCTCCATCTAAATCTATACCATCATCAACTGCAGGATCATCTGTTAATTCGATTGCATTGTTTGTTCCATCTTCATTTGAATCCCAATATACAGAACCCTGATTCGATACTATTGTACCGTTAGCAAGGCCTTCATTAATCTCTACATGAAAACTTAATGCAACACTACTTTCAGCAGGAACTGCCCCATCCCAAGTTATTTTATTATCTTCAGAATCGTATGCTATTGAACCTGAACTTGCTTGACCAGAGTCTGATATATAAACTACATTTTCGGGCAATACATCTTCAAACTCATTTCCAGGGTTATTATTTTGATCTGCATCACCAATATTACTTATGGTTATTTTATATTCTAAAATATCTAATGGCTCTGGATAGTTACCATTCAGATCTTTAACTGTTTTTCTACTTATAATGTCTGTTTCTGCAAATCCTGAGAACCTAAGATTATCAATAAAAACAGCGCTATCAAATTGATTATCGCCAATATCTTCAATTTCAAATTTGATTGTAATTTCTTCATTTGGGGAAACGGGATGTTCTCTACCAGTTAGCGCAGTAGCACCCGCGTCAGCACCGGTTGGATTTGGAATCGTTTCTACCCAATCTACATCATCAGGATTTCCACTTTGAGCAAATACATCATAACCACTTCCAGTAATATCATTTGCATTTAGAACAAAATCTCCTCCATTAACATCGATCATTTCAACTGATGTTCCTTCAGATGGTGAATTAACAGTTATTGTTATTCGGTCATTATATTGAGTACCAATATATTCAGGATATTCAGTTGTATAAAATTGTATATCATAATATATATAATGCATATATTCAGGAACAAGTAAATCTAATGTTAATGTTGCTTTATCTCTTGGTGTACCATACTTACCTGCTGCAAACCAATTACCTCTTTCAGAACCAGGATCGGTTCCATCTGTTGTAATAGGCGCATACTCAGCAATTCCAGTCGATAAGAGAACAAAGTTGCTGCCATGGGTAGGAACCATCGTTCCACGAGCTGTAAGTGCTTTACCTTGTCTATTATCAATATCATCCATATCTGAATAGCTGGATTCAATTAATACCGATTGGTTTACTAGAATTGCTTGAGCAAGATCTAAACCATTATAAGAGCCAGCTTTAACTAAATCTATTTTTATTGGTATTGTTATAATTATCATTAGAGATAATAAAATTATTAAGAAAATTTTAACAAATCTCATTTATTTAATCACCTCCCGGATAGCTAATAATTGTCAAAATATTTGATTCAGTTACTTCATCATCTACTAATCCATTATTAGGTGTTATAATACATTTCCAACTTTCCCACAAACTTGTTTCCTCAGAAACAATAACACTTCTACTTGTATCGCCATCCATTGTGCATAAATAGTTTTGATATATCTGCTCTGGTGAAAGTGATCTATCATATATCTTAATCTCGTCAATCAGTCCTGTAAAATTATTTTCTCCCGAAGAAGGAGATCCAGTAATTTCTAAGTCATCAATAGCTACATATTCATTTGAGGAAGAGGTCATCCATTTAAACTGTAAAACAAGATTGTCAATTTCGTCAGGAATATTTGCTTCAACTTTGGTCCATGCAGATTGTCCACTACCGATTTGTGGATTATCTATTTCAAAGATTTGTGACCAAATTTCATCATTTAGATAATATAAACCAAAGAAATCAGAATCCTCAGTATCTAAATAACTATACCAAACAGAAACTTTAACATCTGAATATTTTGAGATATCAATACTTGTACGATTAAATGCTGAATTTTCTGGATCGAAATCTCCCGAACCGCCGATAGAATATGTACCAGTTCTTGGGTTTAATTCATCATTATCTAATAAATTAAATTCATAGTCAAGTCTATCTCCAACAGATACATTTACATAAATATGATCAACGTATATCCAATCATAGTTGCTGCTTGCATCACATTGTATTGTAAATTCAGCATTATCAGTAAAACTATAATCAGTTTCATTTAAATAACAAATGGAATGATAAAAAACATCATTGCTATAGTCTCCAGAACCTATTACAAATGAATCTAAAATATGCAAATTAGAACCGTCATAATAGTTTACTCTAAAATCTTCACCATTTTCCATTGAGGATGCTATCCACCAGAAATCTATTGACATCTGTGTATATTCTGCTGTATCAGCAGCAATATTATCGGTGTATGTTGATGATGACCAACCACTATCGTCACATAATTGTATTGCACAACTTCCTTGATATGCATATGTACCACTATTATATATAGAACAATCTCCACCACCATCATTCCAGTTTCCCCAATCTGAGCCTTCAAAATTATCATAGTATAAATTTTCCCATGAATCTTCGTCCCCAGTTTTATTATGCTCATTCCAACTTTCTTTCTCTTCTTGTGTTTCAAAACTTGTGGAAAATATTTTCTCCCTTTCGGCACTAGCTGTACCTTTACCAATATAACCAAATAATGGTTCTCCAGAACCAAGGGTTAACCCTAAAGAATGAGCAAATCCGCTTTTATCTAAAAAACCATCTATGTAAATTTTGCTAAAACCTGATATGGAATCATAAGTTACAATTACGTGATGCCAATTATTATCACTAATATTTGTCAATCCTTTTAAAATTGAAACCCCATCACTTGAATTTGTACTCCATTTAACTAATCCATCTGAAATAACCAAATCGAAATATTTTGATCTATCATACGATATAATGGTTCCTGATGATGAGCCTGTTTTCACCCAAGCTTCTAGTGTTATTTCATCTATATAGTTAGTGTCAAAACAATAAGGTATAAATATAAAATCAGAACCACTGAAACCATAGGCCCCCCCTATCTTACCATTACCATTCCAAGTTGCATTAGTGATAGTACCATTATGATTATTACCAGAATAATCTTTTGACTTAACCGAACTTTGAGTATCAAATGACATCAATAAATTATAAATAGAAGAATATGAACTTCCATCTTTTAATAACCAATTATAAATAAAACTTGAAGCATCTATTGAAGAATCAATAGAGTAATTATAGCAGATTAAATCTTCATCAACTGTATCTGTCCTAAGACTTGATATTAATACAGGATGATTTTGATTTAAAATTTCTTCATTAGGTGCATATTTAAGAACCCCATCAAAGACAATCTGTCTACTTTCATCATCATAAATACAATAGACCTTAACATTAATCTCTTCATTTAATACTAACTCTGATGTATTGGGAGGATTAATTCTTTCACCAATTTCCCATGGATTGTTTTGATATTTATAAACAAGAGTTTCTCCAGATTTGGTTACATATATTTCATAATAATATAATGTTTCTCCGCCCATATGTTCGATGTAAACTTTGCCATCTTCAGTTACATAACCCATTAATTGTGTATTAGGTTCTGGTGCAGGAAGTGGAACAGGTAGCATTTGTGTGTAAATGGTAACAGAAACTACAACTGCAATAATTAAAATTAATAAACCACCAACTAATTCAGATACTGCATTAGATTTTGCAAGAATTATGCTTTTATGCATCTCTCCTTACCTACGGAATATCGTCTGTCAGACATTGTATTTAAAATCTTCGTGGTATTTTGTCTGTTTTGACATTTTTTTTAAAAAAGAACCTTAAAAATTACAAAAGAGACCAATATCAAAACAAAGGCTTGTTTTATTCCAGATGAAAGTCTTCCTTCCATCATAAATCCTCCAAGAATCCCTCCCCCGATACTTTGTACAAATATAAATGCAAAAAACATCTCTTTTACTGCATTTGGATCAATTTGTGCAATTCTAACATTACCTACAGATTGACCTACCATTTGATCCTGAAGATCATACAACGCTGCAAATATTGTTGAATTAATTACAAGTATTACAGCTAGAAAAACAAAAAAACTAATAAAAATCACAATACTGTACATAGACATTTCAATTTTTCTCTGTAATTCAACACGTTTAATTTGATCAATTTCTTTTGCTGCAGAATTAAAAACAGATGAAGTATTGCCACCAATTTCTAGAGCCTTGTTAATTGTAATTGCCAATCTCTTAACTTCGTTTGTATTCATCCTTTTTGCAAAATTATTTAGGGCATCTTCAATAGAGATGCCCCATGAAAGTTGAGATACCATCATTTTTAACTCATCTGTCAACTCGCCATAATCTCCTTCGGATGCAGATTTAATTGCATCATAAATGGTCATACCTGAAGCAGTAGAACTTGCAATATCTCTTAGAAAATCTGGTAACTTATCCTCAACTTCCTTTTTTCTTTTTACTTTAACATGATTATAAAATCCTATTGGTCCAATACAACCTAAAACTCCAAAAACAATATAATCCATACCAGTTACTATTTCAAGTGGGATAACAGATATACCAGCAAATTTTAATAATCCAAATATAAATAAAACAATAGAAATTGCAATTGAAATTGATAATATAATAATTAATTTTTGATCTCTACCATATTTTCTATTAATATTGTATTTCTGTCTAAATTTAAATTTTAAATATTTTTGTATATTTATGTTTATATTTCTTCACCCATCCCTGATTTCATCATAACATAAAAACCAAAATAAGCAAGTGGCAAAATAACTAAAGCCAGAATATAAAGAAAATCAAATGAGATTCCTCCACTAGTTAATCCCATGATTGAAATTATAATAACTAAAAACAATGGAAAAGCAATTACTGTAACAACGAAACTTTCTGCCATAATAGCTAAAGAATCCAAGTTTTTTTTCCTATCTTCCAGATCCTCATACATGTAACGCTCAACACATCTATCAAAATAGGGAGCTAATTCACTTCCAGATTGAATTACACCTATTATTCCCTGGATGAATTCTCTAAATTTCTTAGAGGGGGAAATCACAATTGCATTTTTTAAGGCAGTTATTGTATCTATACCCATTAATTCAATTTCTGTTGTGATTTTTTTTGCTTCCTTTTGAACTTCTCCATATAATTTGATTCCTGATAAAGTACCAAATACCTCCGATGGAGAAATACCAGCAGCCGACATTGTGTTGATGAAATTAGCAACGTACGGCAAATGTCTGTCAATGTCTTTTCCCCGATATTTTGATTTATATGATGGAAGTTGAATATATAACATTCCAATTGTAACTGGAACTATGGCAGTAATTATTAAAATAATTAAGGCAGTAATTTCATTTGGCACTAAAAGATATAGAAATAGTGTTGAAAAAAATGATACTAAAAATCCCGCTATTATATTCATCAAAACCATTGAATAATATTCTTGATATACCATACTAATATCTGCTTTTTCAAGCAATCTATTTTTACTTGTTTCACTTATATTTAATTTATCAAAAGTCCTTGAAAATAAACGACGACAAAATCTTGTATATTTTGTAGACTTCATTATTTCAATTCCATTTTTGCTCTTTTTAAAACTCTGTCTGGATATTTTTGATATTCTGCAATTATTTTTCCAAAGTCATGATAAGAACGGATTTTCTTTTCTCGCATCCATTCAAGGACTAATATTCTATTGGCAATTTCTTCATCAAGCTCTTCATCTGACCAATCATTTTGTTGTTTCATTCTGTTGTATATTTTACTATTTCGACTGCTTTCAAACCTGTCATCTGTTTTCGAAATCCATGTAAAAGGCGCCATAAATATTAGCTGATTAGTATCGCTATCTAGTTTAATTATTTCAGTAACACTCGTCATTCTACGTACCATCTTCTTACCAATTTCAACAGCATTTTGGAATACTATTACATCTAAAGAGGTCAATAAAGCACGAGGTAGAGAAATAGGAGGATTTTCTAATCTTTGAATTAGTGTATGAATAGTACTTGCATGAACCGTAGCATATGAGGTGTGACCGGTTGCCATAGCTTGGAAAAGACTGTATGCTTCTTTACCTCTAACTTCTCCAACTATAATTACCCGAGGTCTCTGTCTAAGGGCTGCCCTTATTAAATCAAACATATCAATGTCTTTGCCTGTTTTATTTTCCTCAGAGGAGGAGAAGCCTTTTCTTGTGGTTCCCGCAATCCAGTTTTTATGAGGTAAACTTACCTCACGGGTATCTTCAATCGAAACAATTTTATGAGATGAAGGAATAAATAAAGACAAAGCGTTGAGAGCGGTAGTTTTTCCACTAGCTGTTCCCCCACAAAATAGTATCGAAGCACCACTTTCTATAGCTATCCAAAAATATGCAGCCATTTCTGCAGAAAGTGATTTATATTCAATTAGATCCAACGGAGTTAAAGGATTTTCTTTGAATTTTCTTATTGTAAAAGTTGAACCTTTAGTAACTGTTCTTGCTAATGTTGATTGAAGTCTTGAACCATCTGGTAATTTTCCATCAACTATTGGCGAATATATCGAAATTTGTTTTCCTGAAATTTGACATAATCTTACTATAAATGAATTTAACTCTTCTTCCCCTTCAAAAAATATATTTGTCTCTATAGCCTCATATTTTCTGTGATGGATAAAAATTGGAGTCTCTGGCCCATCGCAAGAGATATCTTCAATTCCATCGTCATGCATTAATATATCTATTCTACTATATCCTAAAAAATCCCGGAAAAGATGGTAAAAAATCTTGTCTTTAGAAGATGAGTATAATTCTCCGTTGTTTTTTAGTAATAGCTGTTCAATATTTGATTCAAATTTATTATTTTCTTCGCAATTTAAATAAATATCAATTCTCTCATTTTGAATAAAATCTGAAAATAGATTATTAAAAATATTTTTTACATCTAAATTATCAAATTTAACATCATTATCATGTATTATTTGCTCGATAGTTTCAATTAGAAATTTTTCTTTTTCCTCTAATGTCATATCAAAAGTATCAATATCAGCTAACATTTTAAACAAGTGAGAAAGTTCTTTTTTTACCTTGAGTTCATCCTCTGTCAATAATGGTTCTTTTAGTTCGTATTTGTATTCATTTAAGGTCTTATCAAAAATAATTCTTTTACTTCCTAATTTTTTCCAACCAAATCCTTTTTCTTCTTCAATGATTTCATAGTTATTTTCGTCTTGTTTTTCAATCCTTATTGAGCTCTTGTCCTTTATTTCCCCAATATTTTTTTCGTTTGCTCTGTCATTAAGTCCTGCTAACTCATTCTTCGTTTGTAAAACAGAAATTGTATCTTTATTTTTTATTTTATCTTGAGAATCTCTTAGATTTTGTGCTTTTTGAAGTAAGCTATTAGACGATTCCTTATTATTTTCTTTATCAGTTTTTTCTTCATTTATAGTTGATTTTATATCACTTTTTTTTTGCTTAGGACTTTCCAATGGTTTTTTTGATACATTTTTAATCTCATCGACAGAAGAATTTACTTTATTTTTTGATTCAGTTGACTGTTCTTTCTTCTGCTGAGCTTTATCTAGGAGTCCCATATATCTCACTTAATTTTATATTTATGCAAAACTTTTGAATATAAATCAAAATCTTCCGATTTTGCAAATTTATCGATTACTTCCTCTGGAAGTTCACCTAAAAGATTGTCAGTTATTGTTAATAATTTTTTAACATCTTCATCAATATATTCTGGTTCTGGTTCTTTCTCTTGAGTGCTAATTGTACTTTTTTCTTCATGGTCAACTGTCCTCTTTCCTTCAACGTTACTTTTCCCTTTAAATATTGATAATAAGTTTTGTTTTTTACTAAGTTTCTTATCTTCTCTTTTCTTTACAATTGCAGGCTCTTTAATAGTTTTTAAACTATCTTCATCTGAAACTTTTACATTGTTACGTAATTTTTGAAGTCTTTGTTGCTCTAGCGAAGCTCTTTTTACTGCTTTTTCTTTTTCCTTTTCAAGTTTTATTACTTTTTTTTCTTCCAATTTTTTCAGTAGCTTTTCTTCTCTGGCTTTTTTCTTTAATTCAAACTCTTTTTTCTTTGCTGATTTTCTAGCTAATCTTTCTCTTTCTCTTTTTTCTAATTCAGCTTTTTTTAACTCTAATTTTTTTAATTTTTCTTCTTGGCGAAGTCTTTCTCTATTTCTCTTTTTTTCTTCTAATTCTTTCGACTCTCTTTTTTTTGCTTCAATTAGTTCTTCTCTTTCCTTTTCTTTTTGAATTTTTTCAGCTCTTTTTTCTTCTTCAATGATTTTTTTCTTTTTCTCTACAAGTTCCAGTTCTTTTTTCTTTAATTCTTTTAATTCGTTTTCAATATTTTTGTTGTTTGAAGACTCAGAAGTTTTTGATAGATCTGAACTATCTCTTTTTTGATGATTTGGTTTGCTTAAAAAATATAGTTGTGGTTTTGATTTTGACTGTTTATTTTTAGCTAAATCAAACAAACCTCCGTCCTTACTCTTATCATCTCCTGTACTTGCTTTTTTATTAAAAATACCACTAATATTGAATATTTTTTGTTTATTATCTTTTTGCCTTTCTAATGAAACAATAGTTGTTTTTGTTTTGTTTTTTACTTCTCCTTGAGCTAAATTATCAAAGTCAATTATTTCAATACGTTCAGTCATTGAGTCTTTACTTTGTGGTTTAATATTTATTGAATTTAATTCGGAAATAAATTCTAAATTATTATTAATATCTGGTGAAATATTATAGTTTAAATTTTCATTCACAAATATTTTTGGATTATTTCTCAAGTCATGATTTATTGGTTCAATTGCAATTGAATTGATTTTTTTGCTTAGAGGAGATCGTATTTCAATTGAAGATTCCTTCAGTGAAATATTCTCATTTAATTCTTCATTTTTCTTCGTATAATCTTTTGATGATTCTGTCTTATCAATTAGATTGTCAATTTTATTTGAAATCTCGTCATGAAAGTCAATGGATTTCTCTCTTTTTTCCATATCATGATCGAAAACCATGTCAATTATTGTTAAAAAAAGATTATTTGATATGCTAGCTTTAATAATTTTTTTATCCTGTCCTGAAATAGACATACATATCCCATCCCAATATTGTCTATAAGATGCTCTATCTAGATTAACAAATAGTATTCAGCATCCCATTTTTCAAATAAGTAAGTATTTATTATTCTAATAAATATTTCCCTTTATTTACAAATAATAATAACTATTTCAAATTTCTAAACTAGCTGAATCTTACAAAATGTAAAACTACTATTCTTGCAATTTTTTCAAGTTAAGTTTAAGTATGTTAAAATAGAAAGGAGAGGACGGTAAAAGATAACAAATTTGGTATGGAGTACAAGGTATGAATACGAGTATAAATTTCAATGAATATGGAAACAAAATTCAAAAACTATATATACCAAATATGTTATTATTACCAAAAAGCCTAACAACGGCTAGGAGAGAATGGGAATATGAAAGCAAATAGAAAATTTATAGAAGGTGAGGAGGAAGCAGTATCTGCAGTCATCGGTGTTATTCTAATGGTCGCAATAACAGTAGCTATCGCTGCAACAGTATATGTCTATGTTAGTGGTATGATCGGTGGAACAGCACAGAAAGCATCAACGATATCAATGAACATTTACTCCAGAAATGATGCAACAAATCAGACAATTTGGTTAGTATCTGGAATAGAAGGAGAGGCAGTAGAAGTTGGAACATATGCAACTACGTTACTTAGAGATAATGGTACAGTAGATGCAGGTGCTAATATAAATTTAAATGAAGTTACTGGAGCAGGATACGTTAACTCTGGAGATACGTTCACTGTAACAGCTAGTGAAGATGGTTATTTTGTATTCATGATAACTGACACAGCTTCCGGACAAACAATCTATAAGAGTACCTCAACAAAATACTAAAGCACTCTAAAAAAATCTTTATTTTTTAATCCCCCCCCTTTCTTCTATTTATTTTTAATATATTAATTAACAAAAATTGAAGGAATTTGAAGGTAAACCCCGGTCTAGAGCGTGAAAAAATGAAATTAAGAAAAAATTTTTTAAAAAATAACAACGCTCTTTCAAGCTATCTATCAGTTATGATTTTTGCAGCCATTACTGTGGTTCTAGTTATAATAGTATGGCTTTTTCATACCGGCATTTTTAGTGATGCGCCGAAAGAATTAACCCCTGCAATTGGACTAGCTCAACAGGGTGATTATATATTAATAACAAGTGTTCAAAATGGACCTGTTCCTACCAGTTCTGTGAATGTAGAAATTGTTAATAAAGCAACTGGTGAATCACAAGGTGAAGCAAATATTAATGACGGTGGAGATGGTGATATTGATAATACCGATTCAATTATAATAACAGGTATAACAAATGGGGTTTATACTGTTTCGATAGTTAAAGGCGATTTAATTATTGGTCATTGTCAATATTCACAATATTAATTTTTATCATTATCTTAATATTATGGTTTTTTATTATCAATTAATTAATGAATATTGATATTAATTTTATTATTGATATAGTTAGAATCCTAACTGGATTAATTATATTATCATACGCTTCTTACAGCGACATTAAAACAAGATTAGCATCGAATATCCTATGGTTAGTTATGGGAATAATTGGAATAGTTTTGATTGTAATTCAATTCTTTACAATAGGATTTGATAATATATATCAATTAGCTTTTATTCCTATAATTATAATAATAATGTACGTTTTTTTCCAGATGAGATTAATTTTTGGTGGTGCAGATGCAAAAGCAATTATGGCCTTGGCAATTTTAGTTCCAGTGCAACCCATGATATTTTCTTTTCCACTATGGAGTAAATCAATAATGCCATATACATGGGTAATTTTTACTAATTCACTAATTCTATTTCTATTTATTCCCATAAGTCTATTTGGGTATAATTTAATAAAAAGAAATATTGAATTTCCTCATTTATTCATGGGATACAAAATGGATATTAACAAAGCCAAAAAATCATTTATTTGGCCCTTGGAAAGAATTAAAGACGGTAAAAGAAAATTTTACTATATGCCAAAAGAATTTGACTCAGAGAAAGAATTAAAGTTATTTGAAAAAGAGGGAATAAAAGAGATATGGGTAACCCCAAAAGTACCATTTATGATACCATTATTTATAGGATTTATTGTATCATTCATTTTTGGTGATATTCTAATGAATCTTTTAAGTTATTTAATATAATTTATTATAAATAGTCGGTAGTTGGGATAACACTGATATAGTACTTTTTATTTTACTTCCGCAGACTATGGATAAAAGAGATTATTATGAAATTCTAGGATTAGACAAAACAGCTAGTAAATCTGAAATTAAGAGAGCTTATAGAAAACTAGCCTTAAAATATCATCCTGATAAAAATCCAAGTAAAGATGCTGAAGAGAAATTTAAAGAAATCTCTGAAGCTTATGCAGTTTTATATGATGATGAGAAAAGGAAAATGTATGATACCTATGGACATGCAGGTATAGATCAACGATATTCTACAGAAGATATATTTCGAGGAGCAGATTTTGGTGATATTTTTAGAGGAATGGGTTTTGATTTTGGTTCAGATTTCGGACTTAATGATATTTTTGAGCGCTTTTTTGGACACCGAACAGGTTTTGATAGATCTCCCAGAAGACAAAGAGGAAATGATTTAAGATACGATATTGAAATTAGTTTAGAAAATGCTTATAATGGATTAAAAACAGAGATAAATGTACCAAGAACTGAACTATGTGATTATTGTGGTGGTAGTGGGGCCAAACCTGGTACAAATCCAAAAACTTGCTCTCAATGTAATGGATCAGGACAAATGAGATTAACCCGAAGAACAGCTTTTGGTACATTAACCCAGATAGGTACTTGTTCTAGATGTGGAGGTCAAGGTAAAATAATTGATACCCCTTGTCCCGAGTGTAGAGGTAAAGGTGTAGTTCAAAAAACTAGAAAAATTGAAATTAAAATACCAAAAGGAGTAGAAAATGGCTCCCAGTTAAGACTTACTGGTCAAGGAGAGCAACTTGGTAGAGGGATGGAAAGTGGGGATCTTTACATAGTAGTTCACACTAAAGAGCATCCTCGTTTTAAAAGGAGAAATTCAGATTTATATCAAAAAATAAACATATCTTTTACTCATGCAGTTTTAGGGGCAAAAGTGAATGTGTCGACACTTGATGGCATTTATAAATTACGAATCCCTGAAGGAATTGAAAGTGGGGAAGTAATTAGATTAAATAATAAAGGAATGCCTAAACTAAGTGGTCGGGGTTATGGAGATATGTATATAGAAGTACACATTACAACTCCAAAAAAAATAAGTAAAAAAGGAAAAAAAATCATTGAAGAACTAGATAAAGAACTTAATAATTAACACAAATTATAAATATAAGATTCATCAAGTAATATGTGAATTAGGAAGGAGTATTTTAAGATGGATCCATATGATAAGAACAAAAAAAGGAAAAATCCTTTTGATTTTATTGATGATGATGAATTTGAGAGAATCTTTGACGAGATCTCAAAAATGTTTGAAACTAACAATTTTAAAAAATTATTTGAGGAAATGATGAAAGGAGGAGTTGACCCAAATAAAAACTTCATAAAGGGACTAAGTTTTAAAATAGGTCCTGATGGCAAACCAAGAATACAAGAATTTGGAAACCGTCCTTCAAAAACCCCTAAAGGAACATCAATAATCTCTGAAGAAAGAGAACCTATAACAGATATTATTGAAGAAAAAAATGATGTTGCAATAACCGTGGAACTCCCTGGTGTTGATAAAGAAGATATAGACCTAAGTGTCAAAGAAGGTAGTTTAGAAATAAATGTTGATACTCCTCATCGTAAATATCATAAATTGGTAGATTTACCGTGTTATGTAAAAGCTAAGACAACTAAAGCTACATATAAAAATGGAATTTTAGATATTGTAATAGAAAAAAAGGAAAAGGAAAAAAACGATAATGGATATAAAATAAGCATAAATTGAATTTGTTTTTTTCTCAATTTACCAACTTTTATTTACTGAAAAGATATTTTGAAAATAAAATTTGGAGAAAATTGTGGTAAAATTAACGTTTCATGGGGGAGTAGAAGAAATTGGAGGAAATAAAATCCTCCTTGAAGACAGAGGTACAAAGATATTTTTAGATTTTGGGATGGGCTTTAAAAGAAGAGGTTTGTATTTTGAAGAGTTTCTAACACCTAGAACTGCAAATGGAATTGGTGATTTTTTAGAATTAAATCTATTACCGGATATTGATGGTGTTTATCGAGAAGATTTATTAGAACATGCAGGAAAAAAACCAAAAAATCTAGATATCTCAGGGGTTGTTTTATCACATGCTCATGCAGATCATGCAAATTATATTTCATTTCTTCATAAAGATATTCCAATATATTGTGGGGAAACCTGTAAATATATTTTAGAAGCAGTTGCAGAACAAAGCCAACGAAATATAGAATGTGAGGTTGTAAATTACAAAAAAAGACCTATTTTTAGGCGAGATTATGGAAAAATACCTATTAAACGAAAGTTTAAAACCTTTAGAACTGGTAAAAACATAAAAATTGACTCTATTGAAATAGAACCAATTCATGTTGATCATAGTGTACCAGGTGCATATGGTTTATTGATACATTCTTCAGAAGGAGCAATTGTTTATACCGGAGATTTGAGAATGCATGGATTGCATGCTGAAATGACGGAAGAATTTATCAACGTAGCCAAGCAAATAAAACCAGTTGCCTTAATTACCGAAGGAACGAGAATTGATCGCAAAAAAACTAACGAGTCTGAACATAAAGTTTATATTGATTCAAAAAAGGAAATTGCCAATTGTAAAAATCTTTCAATAGTTGATTTCAATTTCAAGGATGTTGACCGATTCACAACATTTTATAATATTGCAAAAGAATTAAAGAAGAAAATTGTAATTAGCTTTAAACATTCATGCTTTCTCGAAAGATATCATAGGGACAAAAAACTAAAAACACCTGATAGCATCGATGAAAATATTTTACTATTAAAACCTAAAAGAAAAACTGGAACATATATAAATGAAGATTATCCTGAAAAATATATTAAAAAGAGATTAAAATATCCGAATATTATATCCTCTGCTGAAATTAGTAAAAAACCATCAAATTATTTAATCGTTCTAAATTTTTGGTATTTGACAAATCTAGTTGATTTAAAACCAAAAAAAGGAATTTATATACATTCATTATCTGAACCTTTCAATGAGGAAATGGAAATCTCATATGAACGTATGAGAAATTGGATAAATCATTTTAACTTAAAATTTGTACAATCACATTGCTCAGGTCATATTAATGGAACAGATTTAAAAGAGTTAATTAAAATAGTAAATCCAAAAAAGATATTTCCTATTCACACAGAACATCCAGAACTTTTTAAAGATTTTTCAAAAAAAGTATCAATCGTAAAGGAAGGAAAAATGTATAAACTATAAATGTATAAAAATAAAAAAATTGAGGAATTATTATGGCCGATATCTACCAATTTGGAAAAAAGAAAGAACAAACTATGATTAAAACGGATATTGGAAAACGAAAAAAAGAACAATTTGTTGAAAATATGCGGGAAGGGGATGATATAAATGATTTTTTTGCAGTTAAATTAAAAACTCCCATTAAACCATATAAAAGAGGAACATGGTTTAGTTTCGTTGCTTCAGATAAAACAGGTGAAATAAGTGTTAAGTTTTGGGGAGGAGATAATAAAGACCGGATAAAGAGATTACATGATAGTTTCCAAATAGGTGATATAGTTCAAATACGTTCAGGAAATGTTGAATTATATGAAGAAAAACCTCAGATATCTATAAATGAATCTATAGGTGGTATACGAAAATGTACTCCTACTGAATATGATGTGTGATTTTATTCCTGCTTTAGAAGAAGAAAAAATATTTGAATTATATGAGAAAATTAAGAAATATATAGAAGGAATCGAAAACAAGCAATTGAAAAGCCTGCTTGAATTGTTTTTTAATGATCCAGAATTTGTTGATAACTATCTTCATTCTCCTTCAGCAATTACTCATCATCATAACTATGTTGGTGGAAATTTACAACATGCTGTTGGTGTTACGAGATTATGTTTAAACATATCAGAAATGTATTTGGATATTGATAAAGACTTAGTAGTATGTGGAGCAATTCTACATGACATCGGAAAACTAAAAGAATATGCTTTTAGTGCCTCAATAAGTAAAACCGATGAAGGAAATTTTATCGGTCATATTGTTATTGGAGACATATGGATTAAAGAAAAAATTAACAAATTAAGAAATGATGGTAAAGAGTTTGATAAGGAGCTAGAAAATAAACTCAGTCATTTGATATTAAGTCACCATGGGAAATATGAATTTGGATCACCAAGATTACCTACGATTACTGAAGCTTGTGTTCTGCACTATGCAGACCTAATGGATTCTCATATAAAGAATTTCATTCAAAAAATTGAAGAAGCAAAAAAAACAACCGAAGATAAATGGGTTTTTTTATTTGATCCTGATGAGGGAAAAAAACGATCATTTTTTCTTGGTGAAAATGTATAACAAAAGTGGAGAATATGAAAAAAGATATTATTAAAATTCTTTGTTGCCCAGTCTGTAAAGGTAAGTTAAATTTAAAGATTGATAAGCAGGAAAATAATGAAATAATTAACGGAAATTTTTCATGCGAAAAATGTAATAGAAAATATTCAATTGAAGATGGAATTCCAAATTTATTACCAGTATAAGGAAATAAATTTTTTAAAAAAGAAAAAAGAGATGGATTTTTTAATTTCCACCAGGATTTACTTGTACATATATTAGATATAACGCACCATTTTGGGATCTTGTATCTGAATTTTCAGGAATTGATGCAGATACTGTAACAACTGTTTTACCAAATCCTATGATGAAATCAGAGCTAACAGTTACTTCTTCACCTGAAGCAATACTATCAATAGTACCTTCAGTATTGCCTCCTATCCAGGCTCCTTCAGATAGAATAATACTCCAGTCAACATTTGTTGCATCAATTGCTCCAAGATTTTTTATTTTTGCTGTAACTTTGAAAAGTCCGCCTAAAATATTCTTAATGTCTATAAACGGAGATTGAAGAATATTTATTGTTAATGGATCCGACCAAAAACTTTTACTGCCCATATCATCCTTAGCCATTACTCTTATATCATAGTCCCCTGGGTTTATCCATGAATATGTAGCATCAACAGAGTCACCTGAATCATAGGGTCCTAACCAATCGCTAAAGTTTCCATCGCCCCAGTCAAACTGGTAGTAGATTTGGTTTTCCTCTGGATCTGTGGTTACTGCCGAAAATTCGAACTCAACCTCTGTCGCTCCTTGAGTCGGTCCGGTCGGAGCATCAGGTGTATCTGGAGCAAGATTTAAAGGAGACATTCGGAGATCTGGATTGCCCCAAAGTGCTCCCCATTGAAATGTCTCATAATTAGTATAATACCATAGATTATTGCTATACATTTCAAGTAAACCAAATTGTTGAGCTTCTCCTTGAGTGTAATCACCTGATGTACAACATGTTGTAAAGAAATAATCTAGTGACTGACTACTTCCATCCATTGGATCATCCCATCCATGATTACCAAATGCCACACATGTTGCCCCAAGAAAGCCAACTCCTCCTTGTTTTAGCATCATTTTACCAATATTATTATGCTTTGTATCAGAGTTACTACAGGCATCAGCAAAAATAATTGCAGGATAATCATCGTTTAGATAGTTACAGGTATCTGTATCAACAAAGGCTTGAGAAGGATAATATTCATAACAAGCTGTTGGAGAACCATGACCCGCCCAGTCAACAAATGCATATGTTCCTTCAGACCAAACAGTTTTTACCATGTCATAGCTAACGTCATAATCACACTCATAGGCTGATTGAGCTTCTTCGTACATACGAGTCATATTCCAATCTTCCATCCAAGGATGTTCCTCTGGGTCTGTTTTAGTTTCCATAAGTACTGCATTATCTGTATCGGGCCAAAAGTATGTACCAATTAGTAGTATATTTTTCTTAAAAGATGGTTCGTTATTTTGTTCATATGCAACCGATTTTTCACAAATATGTTCGACAGTATCTTCATCACTCCACGGAATTCTTCCAACATTTATTTCGGAATAGAAATCTACATTATCTGAATCTTCACCATATTGATGATTTCCGTTTGAGTCCCATGATTCATCATCAGCTGAAGATAGCTCAGCATAGTAAAAGTCGGTTGCTGGTGGTCCATAACCCCCAATATATTGATAAGTTGTTCTTATTGGAACATCATTGTAATCGCCAATTAGACATAAATATTCAATACCCCATTCTTCTGAGGGATATTTTTCTCTTAAAAAATTCCTCATTTTTTCAGCTAAGTCATAACCATTATAGTTTGAATCAATCCAATCCGTTGTTACAACTTTTACACTTCTGCCTTTACTTTCTTCCCATTCTTCAAGTGATGTGATATGGGAAGTTAATTCGTCAAGTGTGATAATAACGTAGTCATATATTTCTCTATTTCCTATATCTTTGGGATACCAAGTTTTAGCTTGATCATAATTTACAATAATATCCTTTGCAATTTCTTGTTTATCAACTACACTATCAATTGTTATATCATCATATGAAAAATCCTCTGGAAATGTATATTGAATATCAACTGTGATTTCAGAATGATAAATTAATTTTCCTGAGTTGGGGTAATAAGTAAAAGGTGTAACCTTAATATCAATAAGATTATATTTCCTAAATCCTGCTTTCCCTAATACTTCACCAATGGATTGAGGATAGGGATTGTTATTTTCATAAATTAGATCATAATTTTGGTTATATTGTTCCCTTTGAATTCTATAAAATTCTTCATCATCCTTTCCAATTAATCCAGGTATATCTGTTGGTTTTATATTAAAAGCACCAGGAATTTCAATACTATTTTTGATATTAAAAGAAACATCTGTAAAAATTGATTCTGGCGGGATGGCAATTGCAAATATTTTAGTTGGCAACTGAGGTTCGCCAGGTATCATTAAATGACCAAAATCGTCTATATCAATTTCGTGACTTTCTCCAATATTTTTTATTTGATATGATCCTATCGGTAAATCAACACTAATTTCCCCATCACAAATTTCAAATAAATTTGTCAATTCAATTTCTTCACTGTTAATACCTGATAATACAGTAGGTATAACGCTAATAATCATCAGCATACTTACTAAAAACGCTAATATTATATTGGTTTTTTTTCTCATATTTTTCCCCAAAAAGCATATACACACTACTATTATATAAAACATTCTACACAGAAATTACTAATTTTCTTCATATACAATGGACAAAAAAAATTTAAATAGTGTCTTTTACCATTGGAATGATTTGTTTGTCTTTAAATCCCTTTTGTTGCATCGCTCCAGATGGACATGTACCTACACACGCACCACATCCCTTGCATAAAACATCATTAACTTTAGCATGGGATTTTCCATTATTTTCTTTGACAAGTTCAATTGCGTTATAGGCACAAACTGAAATACATATACTACATCCTGAACAGACATCTTCATCCACAAAAGCAATTTGAGGTTCAGATTCTAGCTCCTTTTTTGTCAATATTGTTTCTGCCCTAGCTGCCGCCCCACTAGCCATAGATACTGTATCTTGTATGTCTTTTGGACCTTGACAGCATCCTACTATAAAAATTCCATCTGAAAAAGTATCAATTGGACGTAATTTAGGATGGGCCTCTAAAAAGAAACCATCTCCGCTTTGAGAGATTCTTAAAATATGAGCAAAGTCACTTGCATCATAGCGAGGTACTAACTCAGGAACAAGTACTACCAAATCAGATTTTATTTCAAATAATTTATTTGTCATAGTGTCAAAAACATCTATTGTTAATTCATCTTTGTTTTTTCTTACTTCGGAAGGCCTTCCTCTAAATAAATTGATATTCAATCCTCTTATATTTCTATAAAATTCTTCATATCCCTTACCATAACTTCTAATGTCGGTATAGCAGATGTTTATTTCTACATTATCTCCTAATTTTTCTTTTAATAAATATACTTGTTTCAAAGCGCTCATACAGCCGATTCGACAACACCAACTATTCGAAGTTTCATCACGAGAGCCGACACATAATATATAGGTAATACTTTTAGGTTTTTCATTGTCAGAAGGTCTAATAATATTACCATTAGTTGGCCCAGAAGAACTTATCAATCGCTCCATTTCCATAGATGTTAACACATCATCTGATTTTGCATATCCATATTCATGCAAAGATGAGGGATCCATGATATCATAGCCAGTTGCAATTGTGATAGTACCAACTTCTATATCAATTTCTTCAACTTTTTGATTAAAATCAATGGCTTTTGCTTCACAAGCTTCTACGCAAAGTGGATGATCACCACATTTACCTCTAGTAAGCATAAGGCAATTATCTGGATCAATTGCACATTTTAATGGAATTGCCTGTGGAAATGGAATATAGATTGCACTGCGCTTTCCCATGCCCATTTCAAACTCGCTGGGAATTCGACCTTTTAATCTACAAGCCTCTACACAATCTCCACATCCAGTACATTTTTCAATGTCAACAAATCTAGGTTTCTTTTTAATTTTCACTTTAAAATTTCCAACACTACCTTCAACAGAGGCAACTTCAGAATATGTAAATAATTCAATATTAGGATGATTTGCAACCTCCATCATTTTAGGTGTTAAAATGCAACTTGAGCAATCCAACGTTGGAAAAGTTTTATCTAGCTGCGCCATACGACCACCAATACTAGGTGATTTTTCTACAAGATAAACTTTAAGTCCTGCTTCAGCTAGGTCTAATGAAGTCTGAATTCCAGCAATACCTCCCCCTACTACTAATCCATTAGGTATCACATTTATTTTTGATCGTTCAAGAGGTTCCAACAATCTTGCTTTGGCAACTGCTCCTCTGACTAAGGACTTTGCCTTCTCGGTTGAGAGTTTTTTATCATCATGGGCCCAAGAGCATTGTTCCCTTATGTTTGCAATTTCCAAATTAAAACCATTAACCCCACCTTTTTCCACAACATTACGAAAAGTATGTTCATGCATCCGTGGAGAGCAACAAGCTATAACCACCTTATCAAGCTTATTTTGCTTTATCGAGTCTTTAATAAGATTTGCTCCATTGTCAGAACACATATATTTATAATCCTTACTTACAACCACTCCATCTAATGTTTTAGCATACTTAGTTAACTCTTCAACATCTACAGTTGAGGCAATGTTAATCCCACAGTGACACACGAAAACTCCAACCTTGCTTGACATAATTAATTGCCTCCGATTTTTATTTTATCTATTGGGCTAATATTTAAATCCAGTCCAAGATTCTCCCTTTTCAAACCAAATGAAAGACCAATTAATTGAGTTAAATAAAATACAGGAATGTCTATTTTTGCAGCTACGGTTTCACCTGCTTTTAATTGTTTAGAATCAAACATTCGATGACACCAGGGGCATACATCAATAAAAACATCAAATCCTTGTTCTTGCACCCTTTGTAATTTCTGACCAGTTTTTGTTAATGCAGATTCCGGTAGATTAGCATTGAGCATAGCCCCACAGCAATCAAGTTTCTCTGGATAATCTATAGGTTTGGCTCCCAATATTTTAAGAATAGACTCTATTTTTTGTGGATTTTCAGAGTCAACTGGTCTACCCACCTCACTTGGTCGAATTAAATGACAACCATAATGCGTAGCAACTTTTAAATCGGATAAAGGAGCTTTTACATGTTTTTTGATTTCTTCCAAACCAACAATATCATGTAATAAATCAACTATATGCACAACCTTGATAGAATCTTTATATTCTAAATCCTCGGCTGAAAGAAGATCATTAATTCTACTAAACATCTCTTTATCATTTTTCATAATATTTTGACATTCAGTCAATGAAAGATGACACATGGGACAAGGTGCTAATAAATCTAAATTATTTTTAGAAGCGATAGCGATATTTCTTGCTGATAAATATATGGTCATTAATTTATTCATACTTTTTAAGGGTTCGCCACAACATGAAAATCCTTCTAAATCAATAAGTTCTACGTCAATAACTGGCATAATCTCTCTTAGTGATAACTCATAGGCATATTGCTCAGTTGGCATAATACAACCAGGATAAAGTCCATACTTTTTCATCTTAAATCTCCTATATCTTTTCCACTGCTAGTTTCGTTATTGACATCTGGAACTTTGCAGTATCTACAGGTTTTGAAATATTAGGTAAATTCAATTTTTCACGTGTCATAGTATTGTTTTTTCTATCAGTAACATTTTGAATATCTTGAATAAGTCCAATTGAAAGAACAGATTGTAACATAGCAGTATATTTTCCAGGAATTTGTTTTCCACTAGCAACTGCAATATTCTTTAATGCAAAAAGTATCTCAACAGGTGCAACTTTTTGTGGACATCTTTCCCAGCATTTGAAGCAGCTCATACATGTCCAAATAATGTCTGAATTAACCATTTCATCGATCAAGCCTCTTTTTAAAAGGGCGACAATTTTATGTGGCTCTAATTCTAATAATTTATGAGCTTCACACCCTGAAGTACATTTAGCACATTGAAAACAATAATCCGATATTTGATTTTGAAGCTTAGTTAAACGATTATTAATTTCCTTTCGTATATCAATTTGACCTTTTGCCATTGAGGTTAAATCTGTGATACTCATAAAACGACTCCAAAATTTCTTATCTTATTTTCATATTTAAATCTATCAATCGTTAATTATGTTGCAAATCTAAATGAATAAAAAGATTGGAATTTGGGTATTATTATCAGATGTTCATTAACTGATTTTGTTTTAGAAGAATCATGATATATAAAAATAAAAAATTAAAATTATACATTATTTTCAATTAAATCAGCAATATCTGTTGGAAACTTAGCTAAACCAACTCCTGCTTTTTGAAAAGCCTCTATTTTTGACTTAGCCGTTCCTTTTCCTCTAGCAATAATCGCACCAGCATGTCCCATTCTTTTACCTGGCGGGGCGGTCCTTCCTGCAATAAAGGCAAAAACTGGTTTACTAATATATTCGGTAATGTATTCAGCAGCGTCTTCTTCAGCTGTTCCTCCAATTTCCCCAACTAAAACGACCGCTTTTGTATCAGAATCCTTTTCAAAAGCATTTAATGAATCAATAAAATTTGTACCAATAATCGGATCGCCACCTAGACCAACGCAAGTACTTTGTCCGATTCCTTTTTCACTTAATGAATTAACTATTTCATAAGTTAAGGTACCAGAACGACTTGCAACACCCACATCACCTGTTTTAAATATATTTCCTGGCAATATTCCAATTTTCGTTTTACCTGGACTGGCAATTCCTGGACAATTTGGACCAATTAATATGGCATCGTTATAACTTGCATAGTGAACAAATTCCATTGCATCGTGAAATGGGATATTTTCAGTGATTACAATTATTGTTTTAATTCCAGCATCCAATGCTTCAAATACTGCATCTTTTGCAAAACTTGCTGGTACTAATATTAAAGACGTATTTGCTTTTGTTTCATCAACTGCATCTAATACATTGTTGAATATTGGTACCTCGTGTACTTTTTGTCCTTCTTTTCCAGGGGTCACACCTGCAACTACGTTTGTACCAAAATTTAACATTTCTCCAATATGAAATTGACCTTGGTGACCTGTTGCACCTTGTACCACTACTTTATTTCTTTTATCAACAAAAATTGACATATTATTTACCTCCAGCTATGTCAGAAGATTTCTGTGCTGCATCTTGCAATGTTGTTCCAGTAACAAGACCTGCATCCTTTAATATGTCCTTTGCAATATCTTCGTTCATCCCTTTTATCCTTGTAATTACTGGACAATCTATACCTTCTTTGGAGATTACTTCTTTTACTCCTTTGGCCACAGTATCGCATTTGGTAATTCCACCAAATAGGTTTAAAAATATAACTTTAGGTTTTGCTTTTTTCATTAATTCAAAAGCCTGTTTAACCTTTTCAGGGTCATCCGTTCCACCCAAATCAAGAAAAACACCACCTTTTCCCTTATAATTTGTTAATGCATCAAGAGTGGCCATGGTAAGTCCTGCACCATTAGCAATTACTCCAATGTCTCCATCTAATTGAATAAAGGCAATTCCTTTCTCTTTGGCATCTTTTTCAAGGGGAGTTAATTCCACATGTTCTGGGACAATGTCTTTATGACGATACATAGCATCATCATTAATATTGACTTTTGAATCCAATGCAATTGCCAGACCATCTTGTGATATGATTAAGGGATTTATTTCAACTAGTTCACAATCATACTCACGAAATAATTTATAGATTTTAGAGAGAACTTTACCCACACTTTTTTGCTCCTCCTTATTCAAATCAAGTTTGGATGTTATTCCTCTTATATGATAGGGTTGGATACCTATGAGCGGATTCACCCACTCTTTATAGATTTTTTCATCAGGTACAGATTCAATATCCATGCCGCCTTCACTACTAGCCATGATTAGCGGCATCCTTCTTGCACGGTCTAAAGTTATACTAAGATACAACTCATTTTTTATATTCACCTTTTCTTCAGCTAGAATTTTGTGGACTTTATATCCCCTTATATCCATGCCCATAATTTGATTAAGCATTTTTTTTGCTTCATTGCTACTGCTTACTAATTTGATACCACCTGCTTTACCTCTGCCTCCAATTGGTACTTGTGCTTTGAGAACCAATGGATAATTCAAGTCTGATAAGTCATCTATAGAATTAACAAGTTTGCCTTTCGGAACTAAAATATTATAGTTTCTAAATAGTTCCTTCCCCCGGTATTCGAAAAGTTTCATGGCAACCTGAATATAAATTCAAATATTTAAGAGCTTTTTAACCCAAAAATCACAACCGACAATTTTATGGGTGATTGGGGCGAATTTAAAGTCTTTAATAGAAACCATAGTGTTAAGTCCATATGTTCGGATTTCAGGTTCTTGGGCAATCCATCCATTTTCTTTTAAAACTTTCATTATTCTCATCAAATCGTTTTTATAGTCATCATAATCGACGTATATTGAAATCATTACTGCTTCAAACTTTCTTGTTGCTAATAAAACTGAAGAGTCAGATAGTATCATAGCCGTCTCATTATTATCCATATTTGGTGGATTTCTTGGATCAAAACGTATGTGATAAAAAGCTAAAATTTCAAAACCTAACTTTTGAAGATTTGGCAGATTTATTCTACGAATTAATTTATTCTCTTCAAATCTTCTTCTGACTCTTGAAACAGTATGACGGGAAAATCCCACTCCTCTACCAATATTACTATCGGACATTTCTGGATAACTGACCATCATGCAATAAATATTTTTTTCACTTTCAGATAAATTAATATCACTAGTATGTCTAAAAGCTAAATCTTTAATAACGTCGTCCTCCTCGATTTCTGACAAATAGTTTTTTTTAATCAATGGAGCAAAATCAAAAAACCTATATATTTTACTGATTTCAAAAGGAAAAACTACCATATTAGGATATTCTTCCTCTAACAATCCACGACTACCAAAAGTCTCTGTACGAATGTCATTTATTTTTCCAATTGTTGCATAATCTCTAGATAAACTTAAAGAAAATCCCTTATCCTGTTCACCGACTGAGAAAAAAATTTCATCAAAAACCTCGATGGTTTTTCCCGTTATTTCTACCCTTTCTATCAAAGGAATTAAGGGACTAAAATTAGTATAAATAACTACAAGCATTTTGCATCCTAAATTCTGAAGACGAGGGATTATTAACTTTCTGAAATAATCATTTTCTCTCAATCGATGTCTAATTGATGTAACTGTAGAATGTTTTAAATTCAATTCCTCAGCAAGCTGTTTATCTGTCAATTCTGGATTTTTTATTAAACCAAAAAGCATTAATTTTTCTTTTGAAGTCAATTCCAATTTTTTCATATACTTAAGAATAAGTAAATAACAATATAAATGTTTTTCTCAATTTATTAATAATATATCTAATATTTATTAATTTGTTCAAAATATAAACAAAAATTACACAAAAATATAATATTTTAATAACTGATTATTTTTTCGAGAAAATAAGGAAAAAATTTATATTATATGTTTTACATATGATTTTTTGACATGCAATATATGTGGGGAACTGAATTTGTTTTAGTTGAGGATGGAATTCCCAACCATTTTTTATGGGGTATGTATAATGAGTAAAACTGAACAATCTCTTATTGGTAAATCAAATGAAGAAAAAAAAGATAGCCCGGCAAAAGAAAAATCTGCTGAGGTTGAAGTCTTTATCATGGGAAAGAGCTACAAGGTTCCAGCTGGTTTAACAATAATGAAGGCACTTGAATATGCTGGCTACAGATACACTAGGGGATGTGGATGTCGAGCCGGATTTTGTGGAGCATGTTCAACTGTTTATAGAATTGAAGATGAGCAGAAATTAGGTTTTGATCTTGCATGTCAGAAAGTTGTTGAAGACAAAATGTATTTGGTTCAGCTTCCTTTTGTCCCAGCATCAAAAGCTGAATATGATATTGAAAAAATTAAACCAACCGAAACAACTCTTTTAGAGATGTATCCCGAAATCGCTCGTTGCGTCTCTTGCAACACCTGTACAAAATCATGTCCTCAAGACATTGAAACAATGAAATATATTCAGATGGCAGTAAGAGGAGATATATCAAAATGTGCAGAATTGTCCTTTGACTGTATCCAATGTGGACTTTGTGCAATGCGTTGTCCTGCAGATATAAAACATTATCATTTATCTCAATTGGCCAGAAGACTAAGAGGGAAATATCTAGATCCCAAATCCAAAGATCTTGCTAAAAGACTAAAAGAAATTGAGCAGCAAAAATATGATAGTGAAATCGAAAAACTAATGAAGATGCAAAAAAAGGATATCATGGAGCTTTACAAAAATAGAAGAATTGAAGCTGATGCATCTGGTGATTTGGGAGGCGACTAGCAATGAAAATGGAAGAAGGTTATCCAGAATATATGATGGAATCTATTAAAAAAGTGGAAAAAAAACGAGATTATAACATCAAGCACCCTGTAAAACCAATGAGTATGAATGAACGAGAAAATATGCTTAGTAAATATCATCCAGATTATATGAAGGGAACTAAGCGTGAATTGCTAGTCGGTATAGATAAAGGAAAATTTTTTTACAATGGTATCGTAGACTTACTTGAGGCAAAACCAGTAATAGATCCACAAAATATTGATCTTAGTGAGATTGACTATGATGTAGATTTGCTTATAATTGGGGGAGGAGGCGCAGGCACTGTAGCTGCACTTTTTGCAAATGAATCCGGTATAGCTAAAGATAAAATTTTGATTGTTACAAAACTTCGACATGGTGATGCAAACAGTATGATGGCACAAGGTGGCATTCAAGCGGCAGATAGATCAGAGGATAGTCCTGCCCTTCATTATCTCGATATCTACGGTGGAGGACACTTTACAAATAAACCTGAACTTGCAAGGGCCCTTGCTCTTGATGCACCACTTATAATCAATTGGCATGAAAATCTTGGTGTAATGTATGATAGAAAAGAAGATGGAGAATTTCAAGAACTTTCAGGTGGAGGCACATGCAGAAATCGAATGCACAGTTGTAAGGATTACTCTGGAATGGAAATAATGAGAAATATAAGAGACAGAGCTAGAAACCTTGAAATCCCTGTTTTGGAATTTTGTCCAATAGTAGAATTAATCAAAGATGATAAAGGCCAAGTTGCTGGAGGAGTAGCGTTTAATATTGAAACCTATGAATATTATGTAATCAAAGCAAAGGCCACAATTCTCGCTACTGGAGGATCAGGAAGACTTCATTTATCTAATTATCCCACCACCAATCACTATGGTGCAACAGGCGATGGTCTTGTGATGGCGTATCATGCTGGTGCTAATTTACTTGACTTAGACACAATTCAAATTCATCCAACTGGCGATGCATTTCCCGAACCTATAGTAGGAATTTTATCAACAGAAAAAATAAGAGGCCTTGGGGCTATACCACTAAATTCTAATGGAGATCCCTTTGTTTTTCCATTGGAACCTAGGGATGTAGAATCCGCTTCGCTTATTAGAGAATGTAAAGAAGGTCGAGGTATAGTAACTCCTACAGGAATGCCTGGTGTCTGGTTAGACACACCAATGATAGAAATAATTAATGGTGAAGGAACTATAGATAAACTTCTAGCTGGAGAGGTTCGCAAGTTTAAAAGGTTTGGAATAAACATAAAAAAACACCCAATACTTGTTTATCCAACACTTCATTATCAAAATGGAGGAGTAGAGATCAATGATAAATGCGAAACTAGAATACCTGGGCTTTTCGCTGCTGGTGAGGTTACAGGAGGAGTACATGGAAAAAACAGGTTGATGGGCAATTCTCTTCTTGATTTTAACGTATATGGTAGAAGGGCTGGTATTTTCGCTGCAAAATTTATCAAAAAGGCAAAGATTGGTAAATTAACATTAAGTCACCTTGATAACTATAATAAAATAATTGAAAAAATAGGACCTAAAACAAAGAAAACAGCGCCAATTATCCTACCAGAGTATCGAGGAGAAATGGCCATTTCCAGGTCGCTTGATATCTTTTGAGGAGTAATATGATAGAAGTAAAGGAAGATTGGTGCAAGGGCTGCAACATGTGTATAGAAAGATGCCCAGTTGATGCCTTAGAAGAATCCGATCAACTTAACAAAAGAGGAGTTCGTCCTCCTAGATTGAAAAAAGATAATGATTGTAATTATTGTAGACTCTGCGAACTAATATGTCCAGATTTTGCAATAACTGTAATACCTGAAGAAAAAAAAGAAGGAAAAAAGAAATCCCCATTAAGATCCCCAGTAGGAGGAATAAGTAGATGAGATACAAAAGAGACCCAAAACTTATAAGGAAAGTATTAGGAAACGACGTCCAGTTCATTTTAGGTGATATGGCCTGTGTATATGGCGGTTTGCTTGCTGGCTGTTCTTTTTTTGGAGGATACCCGATTACTCCTGCATCTGAAGTTGCAGAGGGAATGGCAAGACTTATGCCAAGAGTTGGCGGGACATACCTCCAAATGGAAGATGAGATTGGAAGCATTGCAGCAGTAGTTGGCGCGTCCTGGGGTGGCGCAAAATCTATGACTGCAACATCTGGACCTGGTTTTTCGCTTATGATGGAGAATTATGGTTTTGCAATGATGACTGAAACACCTTGTGTGCTAGTAAACGTACAGAGGACAGGTCCATCGACTGGTCAACCAACACTTGGTGCTCAGGGGGATATGATGCAATGTCGCTGGGGTTCACATGGAGATTATGAAGCTATTGCTCTTGCTCCAAGTACTGTCCAGGAATGTATGGATTTCACTGTAGAGGCATTCAACTTAGCGGAAAAATACAGGAACCCGGTTTGTGTTATGACAGATGGAGAAATGGGACATCTGAGAGAACGTATTGTAATACCGGATGAAAAGAAATTAAAACTCATTGATCGTGTGGAAGCAACTATTGACAAGGATAAATATATTCCTTTTACAAAATCACAGACGAGGGATAGCAAGGTTCCTGATTTTCCAACTTTTGGCACAGGTTATCATACGTATGTTACTGGTCTGACTCATGATGAAAGAGGTTTTCCCGCGACAGATAAACAAAAGGATCATGAAAAACTGGTAAAAAGAATTGTAGAGAAGATTACCGATGATGCAGATAAACTGATAAAAGTTGAGAAGTTTAACTTAGATGACTCTGATACTGTTTTTGTTACTTATGGAGCTTCTGCTAGACCAGCTGAGACTGCTATGGATATGGCACGAAAAAACGGGAAGAAAGTAGGTTTGTTCAGTCTTAAGATTGTCTGGCCCTTCCCTGAAAAAATTATTAGCAAGCTTGCAAAAAATGTTGATAAAATTATTGTTCCGGAGATGAATCTAGGGCAAATTGTTCATTCAGTTAAAGAAGCATCTAATGGTAATTGTGAGGTTGTTAGCGCTCCGAAGATTGGTGGTGAGATGCATCTCCCACAAGAACTTATGAGATATCTGGAGGGAAAATACAAATGATAGAAATTAGAACCGCTGAACAGTTAAACAAGAAATATATCCGAGAAGCGATGTGGCCCACTATTTTTTGTAACGGGTGTGGTCATGGCGTTGTCTTAGAATACACATTTTGGGCTCTTGAGGAGCTAGGTTGGGATATGGACAAAGTCGTTTTCGCTTCAGGTATCGGATGCTCATCGAGATTACCAGGTTATATCAATGCTGATGGTCTACATACTACACATGGACGAGCTATCGCTTTTGCAACTGGTATTAAGGCAGCAAATCCGGATTTAAATCTTGTTGTTTTCACAGGTGATGGTGACTGTTCAGGTATCGGCGGTAATCATTTTATACACGCTGCACGACGTAATATAGACATGACAGTTATCATGATCAATAATTTTATTTACGGTATGACTGGAGGTCAGCTTGCTCCAACTGCACCTCTTGGTAGTATTGCAACTACTGCTCCATATGGAAACATTGAACCACCTTTTGATATTTGTAACCTAGCAAAAGCACTAGGAGCCAATTATGTAGCAAGATGGACTGTTACCCATCCATATCAACCTATCAAATCTTTGAAAGCTGCAATGCAAAAAAAGGGTTTTTCATTAGTTGAATTTATGGCACCCTGTCCTACGGCCTATGGGCGTCGTAACAAACTAGGTGACATTAAGAAACAATGGGAATGGTATGATAACAATACAATTATTATTGAGGATTATGAAAGAATAATGAACTATGGATCTGAAAAAGAAAAAGAGGAAATCAAGGATATGTTTCCAATTGGGGTTTTCCAGGATATAGACAAGCCTGGTTTTTTTGGAAAATATGAGGAGCTAGTAAATCGAGTCATGGGGAAGGAGCATAAACCTTCAAAAAAAGCTGTGAAAAAGGTGGTGACAAGTAAATGAAAAAAGAAATCCGTATCTGTGGCTTCGGTGGACAAGGAGTGATACTATCTGGTTTTATTATCGGAAAGGCGGCATCTGTTTTTATGGATTATAATGCTGTTCAAAGCCAGTCATATGGTCCTGAGGCTCGTGGTGGAGCTGCTAGATCTGAAGTTATAATTTCAGATGAGAAAATTGGTTATCCTCGTCCAACTAGTGTTGATTTTTTTATCGCGATGTCCCAAGAAGCGTTTGATACTTATCGGAAGGATATACGGAAGGATACTGTCATTGTTGTTGACCCAGATTTAGTTCCAAAAAATGATATTGGACAGCCTGTGCATAAGGTTCATGCACAAAAAATAGCAGAAGAGCTAGGCAATAAAATTGTTACAAATATTGTCATGGTTGGTGCAGCTACTACTATTTTTGGTTTATTAAAAGTTGATGCTGTAAGAGATTCAGTCGTCGATAGTGTGCCAAAGAGATTTACTGATCTTAACAAAAAAGCGTTTGAAAAAGGACTTGAGGCAGGAAAGAATGCCAGAAAAGAGTTACAATAAAAAAATTGATCACGATTTAGGGATACCTCTTCAGGACGATTATTTCTATGATGAACCAGAAGAAATAATCCAAGAAAATTTGGTAAAATCAGAGAGCGACATCAAGTTTTCTAAAAAACTAAAATTAAAGAAAGAAAAACGAGTGATAGACGCTGATGTTTTGATTGTTGGAGCGGGGATTTCCGGGATGCAAGCCGCTCTGGATACCGGAGATAAGGGTTACAAGGTTGTTCTTATTGATAAAAGTTCAACTATTGGTGGATCGATGATAAAACTGGATAAGACCTTCCCTACTAATGATTGTTCTATTTGTACTGCAGCACCGAAGATGGTTGAAATCTCACGTCATCCTAACATTGAGCTTATCACCTACGCAGAGATAGATTCTCTAGATGGAAAACCAGGTGATTTTAGTGCGAAAGTATGGAAGAAAAGTAAGTATGTTGATCCTGATAAGTGCACTGGCTGTGGCGACTGCGTGGATGTATGCCCAGTAAACGTAGTTAACCCTTTTGATGAGAAGATTTCATTGCGAAAAGCAATTTATATAGAATTTCCTCAAGCCGTACCCATTGTTTACACTATCGATATTGAAAATTGTGTGGGATGTGGATCCTGTGACCGGGTTTGTGAACCAGAGGCAATAAGTTTCCTCGATAAATCAGAAGAGATAGAGGTAAATGTAGGAAGCGTTATCGTTGCCACCGGATTCGAGGTTTTTGAGCCTACAGAGATGAGAAAGGAATATGGTTATGGAAAATATGAAAATGTTATAACAGCTATGCAGTTTGAACGTCTGTTGTCTTCATTTGGTCCAACAGAAGGAAAAGTCCTAAGAATTTCTGACGGTAAAAAACCAAAGAAGATCGGTTGGATTCAATGTGTTGGATCAAGAAGTGAACAGTTGGGGTTCCCTTATTGCTCAAGAGTCTGCTGCATGTATGCTACTAAGGAAGCTTCAATCGTTAAAGAGGCAAACCCTGATATTGACATATCAATATATTATATGGATATACGTGCGTACGGGAAAGATTTCCAGCAGTACTATAATCATGCTAAGGATCTTGGTGTTAAATATATAAGAGGACGCCCATCTTCAGTTTATGAAAATAAGGATAAAAGCTTAAATATCAGATATAAAAACACTCTTACAGGAGAGATAAAAGAAGATACCGTTGATATGTTGGTATTGTCCACAGCTATTATGCCGTCATCTGCTAATAAAAAACTAGGGGATGTACTTGGGATAGAAGTGGATGAAAACGGATTTTTTAAACAACAATCTTTGTTAAACAATCCTGTTCAATCAACAAAAGAAGGTGTCTACCTAGCAGGTTGCGTACAAGGTCCAAAAGATATCCCTGATAGTGTTTCTATGGCAAGTGGTGCAGCAGCTAAGGCCATAACTTCTATAAAAGATAGAAAGAGACATCTTGGTAAGGAGTTTCCGCCTGAGATTGAAGTAATTGGTATGGAGCCGCGAATAGGTGTTTTTATTTGCCATTGTGGTAAAAATATCGCGGGTTATCTTGATGTAGAAAAAGTTACAGAAGAAGTTAAAAAATTGCCTAATGTCGTTCATGCTGAGCATGTGATGTTTGCTTGTTCTGAGGATAGCGGTAAAAAAATCAGAGAAGTAATTAAAGAAGGAAAATTGAACAGAGTTGTTGTCGCTGCTTGTTCCCCCTCTACACATGGTGGGTTATTTCAGGAAACCTGCTTAGAAGCAGGGCTGAATAAATATCTTTTTGAAATGGCTAATATAAGGAATCATTGTTCTTGGGTTCATTCTGATGATTGGGATGCTGCTACCAGTAAAGCTATAAGTTTGGTAAAAGCTGCTGTTGCGAAGGTAAGACTACTTGAACCATTAAGCGGAGAAGAGTTTTCTATTTACCCAAGTACCCTAGTTATTGGTGGTGGTATATCTGGTATGAAAGCAGCATTAGCCCTAGCTAATATGGGTATTAAATCAATTTTGGTTGAAAAGGAATCAAAACTTGGTGGCAGACTTAGAAATTTGCACTCTATGTTTCCATCAGATACAAAAACTGAAGATATAATAAATCCGTTAATTAAAGAAGTGAAAAAAAACAAGCTTATTACAGTTATGACTGATTCAAAGCTTATAGATGTAGATGGTTTCATAGGAAACTTCACTGGAAAAATACAGCAAAAAGGCAAACAGAAAGAAATAAAGTTTGGTACTGTTATTGTTGCTACTGGTTTCCGTGAGGTTGATCTCAAAGGAGAATATCAATATAAAAAGAATGAAAATATTCTGTCACAAACTGAGTTAGAAGAAAAAATTAAAAACAATGATTTTAACAGTAAACCAAAAAATATAGTTTTTATCAATTGTGCAGGCGCAATGGATGAAAAACGTCCATATTGTTGTCGTGTTGGTTGTGGGGTCTCTATAAAAAATGCAAAATTGGTAAGTGAAAAATTCCCAGGCTCTAAAGTTTATATCCTCTATAGGGACATGAGAGTCTTTGGTAAAGAAGAGGAAGAGTATTATTCCGATGTTCTGAAAGATTATCACGTTACAACAATTAGATACAATGGTGATAGAAAACCAAAAGTTATACTCGATAAAGCCAACCCTGAAAATGGACCTGTTACAGTAAAGGTATATGATGAAATTCTAAACGAAGAAATAGAGATTCCTACTGATCTTGTAGTTCTAACTATTAATACAGAGGGCGAAGTTTTCACTGAATCGTTGAAGAACATGCTTAAAATCCCTGCTGATGAGGGTGGTTTTTTTATGGAGGCTCATGCTAAGATCAGACCTCTCGATTTTTCTACAGATGGGGTGTATCTGTGTGGCGCGGCACATTATCCAAAAAATTTAGTTGACTCAATTGCTCAAGCTGAAGGAGCTGCCTCTCGCGCTGCTATACCTATCATGCAAGGGAAAATGACAGGCGAAGGCATTGTATCAAAGGTAGATGAAGATCTTTGCAGTGGTTGTGGAACATGCGAATCTGTATGTACCTATTCTGCTATTGAATTGAAACCCCGACCTGATGATCCAAAGCATTCTGTAGCAGTTGTCAACAAAGCATTGTGTAAGGGATGTGGTGTATGTGCTGGTGCGTGTCCTTCAGGTGCAATTGATCAAAAGGGATACAAAAGTAACCAAATCGATGTGATGTTGGACGCTCTTTTAAAAGAGGCAACTATATGAAAGAAAATTCGAAGGAAAAAAAGGAGATAGAAGCCATCAAATTTAAAAAAGGAGAGCTTTTAGCAGAAGTAGAGGAACTCTCTGGGGAAAATTTGTTTGCATGTTATCAGTGCGGAACTTGTTCTGCAGGGTGTCCATATGTTGATGACATGGATTTGACTCCTGATGAAGTCATACGTTATGTAGTTTTAGATAGGTCCGAGGTGTTAAGTTCAAAGACCATATGGTTATGCTCTGCTTGTTTCACTTGCGCAGAAAGATGTCCTCGAGATATTAACATAACCAAGATTATGGAGGCCTTACGACAGATTGTTCTTAGAAAGAAAATCGATCATAGCTATGCACAAAAGATACCTAAAAAAGAAAGAGAAACAATCCCTCAGATTGCATTTGTTAGTTTATTTAGGAAAAATATTGGCTGATGATTATGAAATTACTTTATTTCCCAGGTTGTACTCTCAAAACATCTGCAAAAAATCTTGAAAAATCATCATTTGCAATAATGGAAAAACTTGGACATGAAATGGAAGAAATGGAGGATTGGACATGTTGTGGGGTAGTGTCTTCTCTCTCTGACGATGATTTAATGCGTCATTTAGCTCCTTTAAGAAACCTTATTCATGTTGAGGATCAGGGAGAAGATAAGGTAATCACTCTCTGTGATATGTGTTGCAATACCCTTAAACAAACAAATCTTCGTGTCAAAGAAAGACCTGATGATTTAGAAACATTGAACGCTTTCATGGATCGTGAGAATGATTATAAGGGAACGGTAAAAGTACTACATTTTCTTGAATTCCTTAGAGATGAAGTTGGTTTTAATGTAATTAAAAAGATGGTAAAAAACCCTTTGAAAGGAATCAAGATAATGCCATATTATGGGTGCATGATGCTACGACCTAGAGAGGTAGCTATTGATGATACAGAAGAACCAATGATTCTTAGTAACTTATTAAGTGCACTTGGTGCAGAAGTTGTTGATAATCCATTTAAAATTGAATGTTGCGGTTCATATCATACTATTGAAAATAAAGAAATTGTGTCAAAAAGGGCTCACCGTATAACCAATTTTGCGTTGGAAAGAGGTGCTGATTCAATTGTTTTGTCTTGCCCTCTCTGTCGTTTTAATATAGACGTTAGGGGCAAGGAAGCCGAATCCATGTTTAAAGGCTTCAAACAAATTCCAGTTTATTATTATACTCAACTTATTGCAATTGCATTGGGGCTCGATCCTTCTGTATGTAGTTTTGAAGAACATGCTGTAGATCCCAGTTTATTGCTCAAGAAAAAAGGAGTGTATAAAAATTAATTAAAATAAATTTAAAAAAGATGGTGATAGTCATGAAAAATGAAAAAAAGAAAACCGAAGCTGGTACGAAGAAAAAACTACAGTTAGCTTTTTATTGGGCCGCCAGCTGTGGTGGATGCGAAATAGCTGTTTTAGATATTGACGAAAAAATTCTAGATGTAATTGAACTCGCAGATATCTTGTTTTGGCCAGTTGCTATTGATACAAAATACAAAGATGTTGAAGCAATGAAAGATGAAGCAATTGATATCTGTTTCTTCAATGGTTCTATCAGAACTGAAGAACAGGAACACATTGCAAAATTATTAAGAAAAAAATCAAAAATTATGGTTGCCTTTGGTGCTTGTGCAGTTAATGGGGGAATCCCTGGTCTTGCAAATGTTGCAAATAAAGAACAAGTATTTGATGTTGCGTATTTAGATAATCCATCAACTGACAACCCTAAAAAAATCGTTCCAAAAACCTCTGTTAAAGTAAAAGAAGGAACTCTTACACTTCCTGAATTTTATGATACTGTTAAAACATTAGATCAAACAGTTGATGTGGATTATTATTTAACTGGATGTCCACCTACTCCAGAACAAATAATGACTGCAGTTGGAGCAGTTGTTGAAAATAAACTACCACCAAAAGGAAGTGTTATTGGTCCAATGAAATCTGTTTGTGATGAATGTAGATTTGAAAAAACTGAGAAAAAAATTACGAAAATAAAGAGAGTCTATGAAGTCGACAAGATAGAGGAGAAGTGCTTGTTGGAACAAGGCATTATATGTCTAGGACCTGCAACACGCGGTGGTTGTGATGCACGATGTCTTGATGCAAATATGCCTTGTACAGGATGTAATGGAGCAACGCCTAACTCTTTAGATCAGGGTGCAAAGATGATTTCTGCACTTGCATCAATCCTCGGAATAGAAGGTGAAGAAAAAATGAGTGATGAAGAAGTTCAGAAATTAATAGATCAGGTTGTTGATCCAATTGGAACATTCTACAAATATGGATTGCCTTGTGCCTTGATTAATAGGAGTGTGATAAAAAAATGAAAACAGTAACTATAGATCCAATAACAAGACTTGAGGGTCATGGAAAAATAAGTATTTTTCTAAATGACAAAGGTAATGTTGAAAATGCATATCTACAAATCCCTGAACTTCGTGGCTTCGAGCGTTTTTCTCAGGGAAGACGTGCTGAAGATATGCCTCAAATTACGTCGCGAATTTGTGGAGTATGTCCTGTTGCACATCACTTTGCTGCCACAAAAGCCCTTGATGCAGCATTTAATGTTGAACCAACTTCTGCTGCTAAAAAACTCCGTGAATTAATGTACATGGGATATTACATATACGATCACACACTTCATTTTTATTATCTTGGTGGACCTGATTTTGTAGTGGGTCCTGATGCACCCCCTGCAAAAAGAAATGTAATTGGTGTTATTGAAAAAGCAGGAGTTGAAATTGGCAAAGAAGTCATTAAACATAGAGCATATGGTCAAAGAATTACATCAATTCTTGGTGGTAAAGCTACTCATCCAGTATGTGGTTTACCTGGCGGAGTATCTAAAGGATTAAATAAAGAAGAAGTTAAAGATATAAAAACTATGGTTGAGTCATCTATTGATTTTGCTAAATTCTCTCTAAAACTTTTTGGTGATATTGTCCTTGCGAATAAGGATTATGTTAATTTGATACTTAGTGATCCTTATCAATTAGCAACATACAACATGGGGTTAGTAGATAAAAACAACAAAGTAAATTTTTATGATGGTAAAATAAGGGTAACAGATCAAAAAGGTAAGGAAAAACTCAAATTTGATGTAAAAGACTACCATAAACATGTAGCAGAACACGTGGAAGATTGGACATATATTAAATTCCCTTATCTAAAATCAATTGGTTGGAAAGGGTTAATTGATGGAAAAGATAGTGGAATATATCGTGTAGGGCCTCTGGGACGTCTAAATGCTGCAGATGGCATGGCGACACCGATGGCACAAAAAGAATATGATAAAATGTATGAAACTCTGGGTGGAAAAGCCGTAAACAGTACACTCGCATTTCACTGGGCTCGATTAATTGAACTGTTATATGCAACTGAAAGGGCAAAGGAACTTATTAACGATCCGGAAATAACCTCACAAAAAATAAGAAACCCGGTGGGTGAACCTGGTGAAGGAATGGGTGTAACAGAAGCGGCTCGAGGAACGCTAATACATCACTATAAACTTACTAAAGATGGACTAGTTGACAAGGCTAATCTAATCGTTGCTACAACAAACAATGCAGGTGCAATAAACATGTCAGTAACAAATGCAGCAAAAGGCGTAATCAAAAAAGGAGATGTAAGTAACAAAACCTTAAACATGGTTGAAATGGCATTTAGAGCATATGATCCATGTTTTGCATGTGCTACACATACTCTTCCCGGTGGCATGCAACTTGAGGTAAAAATATTTGATCATAATAAAAAATTATACAAAACATTGAAACAGAATCTATAGAGGAAAAAGAATGAAAACCATAATCCTAGGTGTAGGGAATATGATCCTAGGAGATGATGGCGTTGGAATTCATGTAGTAAACGAGGTAAAAAAACAAATCCACGATCCAGACGTAACAATCGATGAGGCAATAACTGGTGGAATGAATCTATTGGATTTAATAGTAGGTTACGAAAAAGCAATCATAATAGATGCGGTTAAATCAGATACCGCAAAAACAGGATCAGTTGAACGAATTCCAATCAGTAGTTTCAATACCATGCATTCATGTAATCCTCATGATGTTTCACTAATAGAAGCTATTGAGATGGCAAAAAAACTTGGGGAAACAAGAATTCCTAAAAAGATCATCGTCATCGGAATAATGATGAAAGAAATTCCTTGTGAATTTGGGGAAAAATTAAGTAAAGATATTGCTGCAGCTGTTCCAACAGCTGTTAATATGACGCTTAATGAAATTAAAAATTAAAGGTGAAAAAATGGCAAAAGAATTTGAACCAAACATAATAGGCTTCCTATGCAACTGGTGCTCTTATGCTGGAGCAGACCTAGCGGGGACAAGCAGGATAAAATACCCTCCAAATATTAAATCCATTAGAGTGATGTGCTCTGGAAGGGTCGATACCGTTTTTATCCTAGAAGCTCTAAAAAAAGGGGCAGATGGTGTACTAATTGCTGGATGTCATCCTGGTGATTGTCACTATCAATCTGGAAATTACAAGACAAATCGTAGAATTAGATTGTTAAAGAAACTAATAGGAGATATGGGAATTGAGCCTGAAAGAATTAGATTTGAATATGTTTCCGCTTCAGAAGGACAAAAGTTTGCATCTGTTGTTACAGATTTTGTTGGTGAACTAAAAAAGCTTGGCCCAAACCCTATAAGCAAATAACAAATAATTTCAAATTGAGGTTTTATAAATGAAAAAGGAGAGGAAGATGGGAAAGAAGATAACAGTTGTTGGTGCTGGTTTTGTAGGAGCCACGACTGCTAGAAGAATAATTGAAAAGAATCTTGCTGATGTTGTTTTAATTGATATAATTGAGGGTCTTCCACAGGGAAGAGCGCTTGATTTAATGGAATCTGCTCCAATTGAGGGCTATTCATCACAAATAATTGGTACAAATGATTACAAAGACACCAAAAATAGCGATATAGTGGTTATTACTGCAGGAATTGCTCGAAAACCTGGGATGAGTAGGGACGATTTACTCCAAACCAATGCAAAAATAATTAAAGATGTCGTTACAAAAATTGTTGCTGAAAGCCCTAATGCAATACTTGTTTTGGTTACAAATCCACTGGACGTCATAAGTTATCTTGCCTACAAGATTTCAGGATTTGAATCCAGAAGAGTGATTGGAATGGCAGGGGTCTTAGATTCAGCTAGATACAGATTTTTTATTGCAGAAGCATTAGGTGTTACGCCCAGTCAGGTAAATGCCTTTGTCCTTGGAGGACATGGTGATTCTATGGTCCCATTGCCAAGATATTCTACTGTCAATGGAATTCCAATTACACAACTCCTTGATGAGAAAAAAATAGATGAAATAAACAAAAGAACACAAAACGGTGGAGCAGAAATCGTAAGCCTGCTTAAAACAGGATCTGCCTATTATGCACCTTCTGCATCAGTTGTAGAAATGGTAAAAAGCATTTTGCTTGATGAAAATAAATTTTTACCTTGTTGTGTTTATTTAAATGGTGAATATGGTCTTAATGACATTTATTGTGGAGTTCCAGTAAGACTATCTAAGAATGGAGTAGAAGAAATAATTAAAATAGATTTAACAAAAAAAGAACTAGCATCATTAAAAAAATCCAGTGATGCTGTAAAAGAAAATATTAAAAAATTAGAAATCTAGATTTAAAAAAGGAGTAGAACTAATATGACAAAAGAATCAAATTCAACTGTAGAGTTAGTTATATGTCAAGATAGTGGAAAATTATATATGGCGCCATGTCAAGTTAGATGTCCTTTGAAATTAGACATTCAAAGAAGCCATACGGCTGTTTCTCAACTTCCCTTGAAACCTACTGATGAACAATTGATAAAAATAGGTAATGATATTTTTGAAAAAAGCCCATTGTTTCCAATCATCTGTGGAAATATTTGTGGGCTTTGTGAGGAGGATTGTAATTATAAAGATGAAACAGGTGCTATTAGAAGAAGGAAAATCATTTGGCCTGTTGGAAAAGTTTATCTAAAGTATTTAGAAAATGCTCCGTCACTCCCTGCTCCTAAAAAAGAGAAAATAGCAATAATTGGTAGTGGCCCTGCTGGTATCAACTGTGCATTTTTCTTAAGTAAAAAAGGCTATGACGTAACCATTTTTGAGAAAAAAAATGAACTTGGCGGTGCATTGCGTTATATTCCAAAATACAGGTTACCAACTAAAGTCTTAAACTCACTTTTGGATAATATTATCAGAATTGGTAACATTAAACTCAAAAAAGGTGTTTCAATTGGAAAAGATGGAAATACAATAGAAGATCTTAAAAAAGAAGGATTCAAAGCATTTTTCATGGCGACAGGAACTCCAAGTCCAAGAATTCTTACCATTGAATCTGAAACACCAGAATTTAAGGAAATAATTCAAAAACTTGTAGATGGTGATAAATCTCAAGGGATCGAGTTCGGATTAAATCTTTTATATCAGGTTGACAGAGGAGAATATACTCCTGAGAAATATAAAGGAAAGAAGGTTATTGTCATCGGTGGAGGAAATGTAGCCTTTGATGTAGCAAGAACTGCGCGCAGATTGGGTGGCGAAGTAACCATTATGTGTCTTGAATGTGCAGATAAGAGCTCAAAAGATGGCATTCCTGCAGATGTTGAAGAAATTGAAGGAGCTGAAGAAGAAGGAATAAAAATAATTTATTCCCAAGGGGTTCAAGGAATTGAAACAAAAAATGGCAAATTCAAAGGATTAAAAACGGTTGTTTGCAACTCAGTATTTACTGAGGATGGAAGGTTTAATCCTCAGTTTGATACATGTCAAATGGGATCCATTGAGGGCGATGAGTTATTAATTACAATAGGTCAAGCACCAGACCGAAACATATATGAAAATGAAGGTCTTTTAAATGATAAAGGGCGAATCGATGTTGATCCAGTCACCCTAATGAGCAACAAAAAAGAAGGTGTCTTTATTGGTGGAGATGTAATGAGGATTGGTTTTGCCTCTGATGCAATGAGAGATGGTGGAATTGTAGCAGAGACAATTGATCGTTATTTGACCGGAAAAGATATGAAAGAAGGACTTGAATGGGACTATGAGGAAGCAGAAACGCCTCGGCGTTTCGTTTTCAAGGAACAACCAGAAATCATTTTAAAACCTGTTAAAGAAAGATTAAATTTTGAACCTTTTGAAAAGGATTATTCCTGGGAAGAAGTGATTACTGAGGCAACAAGATGTTTGTATTGTGGGCCTTGCAAGAGCTGTAAGGCTTGTGTATTTCTTGACTATCAAAAGGAAATTCCCGATATTGAGGTAAATGAGGATTTATGCAGTGGTTGTGCGGTTTGTATATCACTTTGTCCATATGGTGCATTGAGTCTGAAGGAAGGAAAAGATCATCCAGTTTTGGTAATAGACACTTTAAGATGTAAAAGATGTGGAGCTTGTGTTACAGCCTGTCCTTCTACAGCAATTACAATAAAAGATGAGTTTACAAAAAAAGTTAAAGAAATTGAAAAATTTGCATAAAAACAATTAAAAATCAAATTATTACATTCATTAGATGTGCTTAGGAATATAACATTAAAAAGAAATTAATGCTATACTTACGAGTTTTTATTGATTTGGTTTTTTAACCAAAAGATATACTTTTTTGGTTTAAATAAAAATAAATAAAATTCATACTAACATAAAATCTTTAATAAATAAATTTTTAAACCTTAGTTAATACCAGTATAAAAATCTAAATAAGGTCAGGTCTATAATGTATTCTTTAAAAATAAAATTGGAGGGAGAAGCTCATTGGTAAAGAATGTATCATGTAACGAAATAAAACAGAAGAAAGATAGATATGACATAATGTATAAGAATTTTCAATGGAAAGTTCCAAAACATTATAATTTTGGTTTTGATGTTGTTGATCAATGGGCTGAAGATAGGACAAAACTCGCTCTAATATCAATTGATAGAACTGGTGAAAAAGCCCATTATCATACTTTTTTTGATTTGAAAACACAATCAAATCAATTCGTTAATGTTCTTAAAAATTTAGGAATAAAAAAAGGTGAAAGAGTTTTAGTAATTTTACAAAGCATCCCTGAATGGTATGTTGCTCTTATTGGAATGTTTAAGGCTGGTGTTGTTCCTATGCCGGGAACTGTACTATTAACCTCAAAAGATGTTGAATATCGGGTTAATAGAGCTGAAGCTTCTATGGTTTTAACAGATATGGATCATATTGATAGAGTGGAATACGTTAGAAAGAACTGTCCATCCTTAAAGCATTTCATGTTAGTTGATGGTAAGAAAAAAGGATGGAAGAATTACAATGAAGAAATGAGTAAAGCCTCAAGTGAAATAAATAGAGAGGAAATTAAAAAAACTCTTTCTAAAGATCCAATGCTTATATATTTTACATCAGGCACCACTGGGCATCCTAAGATGGTTTTACATACCCATAGTTATCCATTGGGACATGAGGTTACTGCTCGTTTCGCTCAAGCACTAACAAAATGCGATCTTCATTGGGCAGTTTCTGAAACTGGTTGGGCAAAAGCAGCTTGGGGTAAATTATTCGGTCAAATGATAGTAGGAGCAGCAATTATTCAATGGGAAACACCAGGACGATTTGATGCAGATGGTTTATTGCGAGCAATGGAAAAATATGGGGTTACAACATTCTGTGCACCACCAACGGTTTATCGCATGTTGATACAGCTAGATTTATCTAAATATAATTTGGAACTTAGACATTCTATGAGTGCAGGTGAACCATTAAATCCAGAGGTAATTCGTGTATGGAAAAATGCATTTGGTCTAGAAATATATGATTTTTATGGTCAAACGGAAACAGTATGCGTTTTATCAAACTATCCATTCATGCCAATTAAGTATGGATCCGTTGGGAAACCCACACCTGGTCATGATGTAAGAATTGTTGATGATGATGGAAAAGAATTAAAATCAAATGAAGAGGGAAATATTGCACTATATTTAGGAGATGAAAGACCTCCAGGTCTTTTTAAGGAATATTGGAAGGATGAAAATATAATGAATAAATCATTTCGTGGTAATTTCTATTATACGGGAGATAGAGGTTACAAAGATGAAGATGGTTATTTTTGGTTTGTAGGTAGAGATGATGATGTCATTAAATCCTCAGGTTATCGTATCGGTCCATTTGAAGTTGAATCAGCTTTGATGGAGCATGATGCAGTTGCAGAATGTGCCGTTGTTGGTGCTGATGATCCCAAAGGTGTTAGAGGGATTGTAGTAAAAGCATATATTGTTCTTACAAAAAATTACAAACCATCAAATACACTTACAAATGAGTTACAAGAATATGTAAAAAAGATTACTGCTCCATATAAATATCCTAGAATTATTGAATATGTTGATGAACTTCCAAAAACTATATCGGGAAAAATACTTAGGCGTGAGTTAAGGAAAAACAGTTAAAAATCCCAAAATGGAGAATAAATCCTCTTAAATTTGTTTAATAAAAGATTAATGTCATTTTTAAAATATTCTTGTTCATATTCCTCTTTTATATACCCTTTTTTTTCAAGTAAACCACACAGTATATTGTAATATGAAATCACACTTGAGTCACTGTTGTATCCACCACCAAATAATACAAGTAACTTATTGCATGTTTCTTTTGATAAATTCATGATTTTATTTGCTAAATAATAGTATGTTTGATATGTTAAACATAAATTGGCTAGAGGATCAGAATGATGTGTATCTACTCCACATTGGTAAATTATAATTTGAGGATTAAATTTTCTTGTTAAATGAGGTATTATTGTATCAAATGCTAAAATATAATCCTCACTCGTTGTTTCAGGGGGTAAAGGAAGATTAACAGTAAAACCTTCGCCACTATCTCTTCCAATTTTCTCCATGCCTCCGGTCCCTGGATAAAGGGTATTCCCATCCTGATGAAATGATATATTTAAAACAGAAGGATCATTATAATATATTTCTTGTGTACCATTTGCATGGTGAACATCTAAATCTATAATTTGAAATCGATTTACACCATATCTCTCTCTTAATAATTCAATTACCACAGCAATATCATTAAAGAAACAAAAACCTGATGAATATCCCTTACTTGCATGATGAAAACCAGCAAGAGGATTTATTGCACAATTAAAATCGTTAAATAATTTTTCCCCAGCAAGTTTTGTTCCCCCAGTTACAAGTAAAGCAATTTCAAAGATCCCTTTTGGTGCAGGAGTGTCCATAGACAGCATTCCACCTGTTTTACTTAAATTCTTTATCCGTTCTACATATCTTGGATTATGAATCCTTAAAATATCTTCCTCACTTGCATTCTGTGCTTTGAATATTTTAAAATTTTGAATTATCTTTTTCTCTTTAAAAAACTCCATTGTCTTTTTAGGTTTATCTCCTATCAGAGGATGAGAAACACCAAGATCATATTTATTGTAATCATCATGATAAACTAAAGCGAACATAATGCTTCATAACCAATTAACTTGATTTTAAAATTTATTGTTTATCTTAAGAGTATATTGATTTACCGTGAGAATCCATAGATACAACCAAAGGACCAAAATTTTTCACTTTAAACACCCATACCGCCTCAGGCATTCCTAGTTCTTCTAACCAATGCACGCTCTCAACTTCGTATATCCTTTCAGCAGCTAGAGCTCCTGCTCCACCTGTGTATGAGGTATATACGCCATGGTATTTTTTTAATGATTCCAAAGTTTTTTTTCCCATTCCCCCTTTACCTATTATTAAATTTGTACCAAATTTAGATATAAATTCATCTTCAAAAATCTCCATTCTGCTGCTAGTTGTAGGTCCAGCGGATACCACCTGCCATTTTTCCCCTTCTTTCTTCATAAGTGGTCCACAATGAAACAGTGCCATGTCTTTTGGTTTAAATGGTATATTTTTTACATCAGTTTCAAGCATTATTTTATGAGCTTCATCTCTTGCTGTAAATACAGTTCCAGAAATATATAAAATATCGCCAACATGAAGTTTTTTAATCTCTTCTTTACTTACTGGTATCTGCAGATTATATTCCATATTATTCTACCTCCCAACTCCCATCGCAATGAATTACCATTTTGGCTCTTCGATTAGCCCAACATTGTATTACAATTCCAACTGGAAGACTTGCAGGATGTCTATGAGCTTTTTCAATGTGAACATCTAATACTGTAGTTTTTCCACCTAAACCCATTGGGCCCTTTCCACCTTTATTGATTCTAGATATTAATTCCAATTCAATTTCTGCAATATTCTTATCTTTATTTCGGGATCCAACAGGCCTTAATAACGCAATTTTTCCAAGTTTCAATGATAAATCTGCACCCCCTCCTATTCCTACACCAACAACAGTAGGCGGACATGGTTGCCCTCCAGTTTTTATTACTTCATCAACGACAAAATCCTTAAATCCTTCAATTCCAACACCCGGTTTCAACATACCGAGTTTACTCATATTTTCACTACCGCCACCTTTAGGAAATGCGGTTATAAAAACATCACTGCCATCAATAAAATTCCAGGTAATATATGGTATATGATCTCCAGTATTATCCTGATGATTTTTACCTGTAAAAGGATCTACTGTATTGGGACGTATTGGAATTTCTCCAGTAGCTTTTTTAACTCCTTTTATTATTATTTCTTTTAATTCTTTAATTTTAGGATAGTTAATTCCAATATTTACAAAAAATGTTTGAATACCTGTATCCTGACACATTGGACGTTTCTTTTTTTTTGCCAAGTCTATATTCTGTAAAATAGTGTCTATCTGTGTCAGTGCAATACCATCCTCAATTTTTTTTGCTTTTCTTAAGGCTTGTATCACATCTTTGGGTAACTCAGTTTCTGCTTTTTTGATTAATTCTACAATTCCATCAACTAGACTATCACTCATAATCTTAAAACCTCTAGAAAAGATATTGATTTTTAAGTCTTTATTATTTTCTCAAATAGTTATACTAATTAAAAACTTGTAAAATAAAAAAACATACTTGAATTTATTAATTATATTTTTTAAAAATTTTTTGAGAATTATATCTTGAAATTCAATTTAATTTATATATATGTTGTATGTTACGGGTCTTGCGGGGCTTGAAGTATTATGTCTAAAATGTTTAATATTGAACCCGGTGTAGATGTATTACAAAAAAGTATTATTCGCAACCCTGACGATGATTTTTATAAAGAATTTCTTGAACCATACTATGTTTTTACAAAAGACGGTCAATATCTATTTGGTTCCACACAACCAGGAAGACGACCAGATAGAGCTTTTTATATGATTCCTGACGATTATAAATTAGGGAAAAAACAAAAAAAATTCGATACAAAAATTGGTAAGAAGATTTACCAAGCCGTTTTCAAATATCTTCAAGATGAGAATCCAGACATGATTATACAAGAAGGAGTTCAGGGGGAAACAGGTTATAAGGTAGGATTAAGGGTAATAACAAGTGTAAAAAACCCACATAATGCTTATATTGCATGGATGGGAAAATTAATGATATTTCCACCCGAACAGGATATGCATATAGACTGTTGGAATTATATTATACAAGAACCACTCCCCGATAAATATGTCAAAATGATCAAAGATGCATGGCCAGATTATGATCCTGATGTCCCATTAACTTTATATGATTTAACTGAAATGAATAAAAATATCAGGCGTGTTGTTAGCCTTGGTGTTGATTATTTTGGAGGAGCATATAAAAAACCAAATCTAACGATGGTATGGAATAAAGCTGAATCCGATGGACTGGTTTCATATCATGCTGGTTGTACCTCAGATCGTGTTTTAAAAGGATTAAGTGGTACCGGGAAAACGACATTGACTGTCGGCCCAGAATTAGAACAAGATGATGCTTGTGTTGGTAAATTAATTTATGACAATGAAAACAAGGTTACAGATATTAAATTAATAGGATTAGAAGCAGCTAGTTTTGCAAAATCTGAAGGTCTTACACGTTTTAGCCCAGAATATCCTGGTCTTATGAAATCTCAGCATATTAATGAAGAGGGAAAAAGACCAATTGTACTTGCCATGAACATAGATTGTGAAGGTGTAGAATATAAAACTAAAAATATTAAAGGTTATAATGTGAAGGTCCCGGTAAAGAAAGAAGGTAAAAAAATAGGATCTCTACAATGTACAAAATATGAAAAAAGTGGTACTACAAATGGTAGATTTATCTTTCTATTTAGTGAATTAAACCCAGATTGGGGAAGCGGTCGAGAAAAATCTTTAAAAACAGAAGCACTTAGTTTCAAAAAGTATGATGTTCTTGAACCAATTTTTAGAGTAATTGATCCTAATATGGCAGTTGCGCTTGATAGTGCTTGTGAAAGTATAATAACTTCTGCTATTGCTGCTCAAAAAGCTGGAACAAGGGTAAGATCTTATGCTGCAACAGATTTCATGGCAAGAGAACAATCACAACAAGCGTTATTAAAACTAAAAATGTATGAGGATATGGATTTAGATACAGGTGGAAAATTAGTTTTTTTTATAAATAATGCTGGTTTGGTTGGAGAATATGATTTAAAAGGTAACCAGATTAAAAAATTAAATAAAAATGGAAAACCTATACCAAAGAAAAATGATGAAACAGGTGAAATACTAAAGGATGAGTTGGGTAAAGTAAAGTATTTGGGACAAGGCGAAGGGATAAAGGTTGCTGATTCAAAGCGTCTGATCGACTTGATTGAACATAGGAAGATTGAGACATGGATAAAACATCCCGTGTTTGGATATCTTATTCCCGATCCAACTGAATTAGATGAAAAACACGGTATGAAGGATTTTGGGAAACGTTTTAATCCTTTGAATTTTTATTCACCGGGGCAATACATTGAATTTATAAAAAGAGACATTAAAGAGAGAACCGAGTTTCTTGAAGACTTATTTAAAGATCAAGATGGTGCAGAAAAATTATCAGATATAATTAATATATGGAAAAACTGTAAAATACCTAGTGAGCAAGAAGTAAAAGACTTCTATAATAAATATTATAAATAACCAAAATACACTTTTTATTGATATTTTATTTACATAAAATGTAATAAAAAGAATTAAGTAGTACAAATAATTTATAGTTTTAAGAGGTGATTTGCTCAATGGTATATAAAATAATAGATATTGTAGGTACTTCAAATAAATCTTTTTCAGATGCTGCAAAAAATGCAGTAGATGAAGCAGGAAAAACAGTTAAAAAAATCAAACGTGCAGAAGTTACAAAATTCGATGTCAAAGTTGTTAATGACACTGTCGAACTCTATAGAGCTGAAATGAAGATTGCATTTGAAATTGAGCGATAGTAAAATAGAATAAAAAATATTTACCATTATAAAGCTTGATATTCAAAAAAGAACATTTTATTTATTTAATGTAAGGAATAGTATGACTCCCATCTGGAATAATAATTATTTTGGGCTTTTTTCCCGCTTCTTTTACTAAATCTATAGCCTCATCGACCGCTGTTTGTATAGTTTTATATGGTTTCATTTTTGATTTTTCAATAATGTTTTCATTAAGGTCTGTGACTGCAAATATATGAGATTTTGATTTAATATTTAGAATTCTTATTGATTTGTGACTTTCAAGTTTATATTTACCACCAATTAAGTCCATTACATCTTCAGGATTATTTGCCTTTGATAATAAATCAATAAATGTGTCACTTCCAACTCCTGTATGACATCTTGAGACAAGTATTATGACTCCACCTTCTTCTAATATTAAATTTGCATTTTCAATAGCGTGTTGTGATTGATATAAATTTATATCCATAGGTGGATTTACTACGGAAATTACAATATTTCCTTTTTCTTTTATTGAAATACAATAAACATCCTTTACAAAATCAAGCGCGGTATTAAAGGATTCTATGATATCCCCTGAAGTGATAGCATAAATATTATGATTGAAATCTAAAACAGTTTGGATTGAAAAAATATTAAGATTTTTTAAAAGTTTAACTGCTTCAGTCATATCTTGGTGGATTGGATTATCTTCAAATTTTAAAAAACAAGCATTTTCTGATAATGCATATTTGTGATTCATTTCAATTGTTTTAAAAGAAGAAATTCCAGGTAAAAAGGCTTTTCTTCCGCCGGTGCACCCTGCAAAATAATGTGGTTCTAAAGATCCGACAACAAGAATGTTCTCATACTCAATTGCTAGTTTATTTATGCTGACTTCAGTGCCATTTTTCGTTTTACCAATATAAACCAAATCTTCTTTTTTTCTTGCATTGTGAATATAAATTTTCCTTCTAAAAACCTCATAAGTATCACCTAAAATATATCTTATTTCTTCTTCGGTTGATGCTCTATGTGCCCCAGAAGCAATTAAAAATTTTACATCAGGGTGAGATGATAATACAGGCAAAAGATATTTTAAAATCTTTGATGTTGGAGTTGGTCTAGTTGCATCATTTATTATCACTAGAAGCTTGCTACTATATTCAATGAAATCATCAAATGAATCAATGCCAATAGGATTTTCAAGGGCTTCTTCAATTAATTTATCTTGATCTTTAATTTCTACCTCTTTTGGTAGAATAACTTCAAAAGGATCAGACACATCTATTTTTATCTTATCATGTCCATATGGTATATCAACCTGCATTAATTTAACCCCAACTGGATTTCTTAAATAAAAAACCACCTAATATATTTATATGATTTGAAATATTAACTCTAAAGATGAGAAATTTCCATGTAGCAATTATTGGTAGTGGTGTTGTTGGTTCTGCAATTGCATGGGAATTATCAAAATATAAAATTAGTGTAGTTGTTTTTGAGAAGGGTAGTGATGTTTGTTCAGGAGCAAGTAAAGCAAATAGTGGTGTTATTCATAGCGGGATAAATTCTCCAAATAATTCACTTAAAGCAAAATTTTGTGTTGATGGAAATAAAATGTTTCAATCCTTGTCGGATGAATTGAACATTCCATTAAGATGGATTGGAAAATATGTAATTGCAAAAACCCAAGATGAAATTAAAAAATTACAAGAATTAGAAAATGTAGGTAAAAGAAATAAAGTTCCAGGTTTAAAGATTCATACTGGCTCTGAAGTAAATAAAAAAGAAACGAATGTGGATTGTGAGGCGGCTTTATGGGTTCCAACTGCCGGAATTACTCTACCTTATCAATTTAATATTGCTCTCGCTGAAAATGCAGCGATAAATAACGTTAATTTCTTTCTTGAAACCGAAGTTATTGATTTAAAGAAAAAAGATGAGAATTTCATTATTACTACAAATAAAGGAGAATTTCAATCGAATATTGTTGTTAATTCAACAGGGGTAAATTGTGGAAAAATTGTTGAAATGGTTGAAGAACCGAATTTTAATATATATCCTTGCAGGGGAGAATATCTAGTTTTGGATAAAAATTATAGTTCATTGGTTAATTCAATGATATACCAGGTTCCACAATCAGATATGGGAGTATTAGGAATTCATATTACTCCAACAATCGAAGGTAATATTTTATTAGGACCAAGTGCTGAATTTATCGATGATTCAAATGATAAAAGAAATACCAAAGATATGATGAATAGATTGATAAAAGAAGCAAAGGTGATTCTACCTTCATTACCAGATGATGCAATAATCAATGCATATTCAGGAATAAGATGTAAAATTTCTCCTCCTGAAAAAGGAGGGTGGGCGGATTATCGCATCGAGGAAAGCAAAAAGACTCCAGACCTATTGAATTTATTAGGTATTGAGTCTCCTGGGCTCACAGCAGCACCAGCTATAGCCCAACATATAACCGAAATAATTTCAAAAAAAATTGAAATAATAAAGAAATCAAATCATAAAATTAGAAGATTTCCAAATAAGCGTTTTGCTGAGATGTCAATTATTGAACAATCTGAACTTATTTCAAAAGATCCAAGGTGGGGGAGAATCATTTGTAGATGTGAGAATATTACAGAAGCGGAGGTAATCCAAGCATTATCAAATCCCTTAAATTCTAGAACTATTGCATCGGTGAAATATCGTTGTAGAGCCGGTATGGGTAGATGTCAAGGTGGATTTTGCACACAACATATTGTTAGAATAATGCAACAATATTTTGATATAAATATAAAAGATATAAAGTTAAAATCTCCCAAATCAAATCTTTTTTATAGAGAAAATAAAAGGTTAAGAAAGTGAATGAAAAATCTGTAAATGTTGCAATAATCGGCGGTGGTCCTGCAGGACTAGCAGCGGCAATATCGGCTAAGAAAAATGGAGCTGAACAAGTATTGATTTTAGAGAGAAACAGCTGGCTTGGAGGTATCTTACCACAATGTATTCATGATGGCTTTGGTGTTGAAGAATTGGGAAAATCACTCACAGGTCCAGAATACTCAGAAATGTATATTGATATGGTTAAGAAACTAAAAATAAAAACAATGATGGAAACAATGGTTTTAGAATTAAATAAAAATAAAACTATTATTGCAGTAAACAGAAATGGTATTTATAAAATCAAAGCTAAAGCAATTATTCTAGCTATGGGCTGTAGAGAAAAAACTAGATGGAATGCAATGATTCCAGGAAATAGACCAAGTGGGGTATATACTGCAGGAGTCGCTCAGTCGTTTATTAATCTTTATAATATTATGCCAGGAAAAAACGTTTTAATTCTAGGCTCAGGTGATGTTGGGCTTATAATTGCAAGACGTTTAAAATTTGAAGGCGCTAATGTTCTTGGAGTTGTTGAAATCCTTCCTTATTCAAGTGGTTTACCAAGAAATGTTGTTCAATGCTTGGATGATTATGATATTCCTCTTTATTTAAACCAAACAATTACATCAATTGAAGGAAAAGAAAGAGTTGAACAGGTTACCATAGCACAAGTTGATAAAAATAAGAATCCGATAATTTCAACAGAGAGGAGGATTAAATGTGATACATTACTTCTTTCTTTAGGATTAATACCTGAAAATGAGCTATCAAAAAAAACAAATATTGATATTGATAAACAAACAGGTGGTCCTATAGTCGATCAACACTTACAAACTTCACAAGAAGGAATATTTGCATGTGGAAATTGTCTTCAAGTTTATGATACTGTAGACCTACTATCTAAAGATGCAAAAAAAGCAGGTAAAAATGCTGTTTTAGCCCCTGATAAAATAAAAAATTTTGTAAAGGTTAAATCAGGAAAAGGAGTAAAATACATAATTCCTCAGATAGTTACTAAACCCGGAAACATTTTTTTTACTCTACGGGTAGAAAAACCTTACGAAATCCCAACTCTCGTTGTAAAAGCTGGAGATAAAGAACTGATGAGGAAAAAATTACCTTGGGCAAATCCAGCTAACATGGTTGAATTTCAAATTAATGTAGATAAAGAAACAATTATTTCTAATGATTTAATTGAGGTCATGTTAGATGGATAACCAGAAACGCATTACCTGTATTGTCTGCCCATTAAGTTGTAAGATCCTTGTCAAAACAAATAAAAAAAGAATCGAGTTAGTTCATGGAAACAAATGTAAAAAAGGAATAGAATATGCAAGAAGTGAAGCTCTTGATCCAAGAAGAATGCTTACTTCAACTGTATTGGTTAAATATGGAGATTGGCCCCTTGTCAGTGTGAAAAGTTCTAAACCGATACCAAAAGATATAATTTATAAAGTGTTAAATGAGATTAAAAAAATCTCTATTTCTGCTCCAGTAAAAATGGGTCAAATAATAATTTCCAATGTAGCTGGAACAAATATTAATATCATTGCAACAAAAAATATTAAAAAAGAAAGAGAAGTAGATTATATTTAAGCATTAACAACAGTTAAAGATTCTATTGCTTCATTGAAAGTTTGACTAGGCCTCATTGCTTTTGTGACTAGTTTTTTATTAGGTTTATAATATCCACCTAAATCAACTGGTTTTCCCTGTGCAGCCATCAGTTCATCAAAGATTTTATTTTCATTTTCAGATAAGTATTTTTCAATTTTTGTAAAGCGTTCTTTTAGATCAGCATCCTTTGTTTGTTCTACTAAAGCCTGTGCCCAATATAATGTTAAATATAAATGACTGCCTCTGTTATCAATTTCGTTTACCTTGCGTGATGGTGATTTATTGTTAATCAAAAATTTCGCTGTCGCATCATCAAGCGCCTTGGCCAAAACTTCTGCTTTCTTGTTATTTGTTGTTTTACTGAGATGTTCCAATGATACAGCTAGAGCAAGAAACTCACCAAGAGAATCCCATCTTAGATGACCTTCCTCTACAAATTGTTGCACATGTTTTGGTGCTGAGCCACCTGCACCGGTTTCATACAACCCTCCTCCATTCATTAAAGGTACTATAGAGTACATCTTTGCGCTAGTTCCAACCTCGAGAATCGGAAACAAATCAGTTAGGTAGTCTCTTAATACATTACCGGTGACTGAAATTGTGTCCAGTCCTTTTGCCATTCGTTCTATAGAAAACCGCGTTGCTTCAACAGGCGACATTATATGAATATCTAAACCCGATGTATCATGATCTTTAAGATACACATTTACCTTTTTAACAAGCTCTGCATCATGAGCTCTATTTTTATTAAGCCAAAATACTGCTGGTGAGCCAGTTTCTCTAGCTCTTCTTACAGCAAGCTTAACCCAATCCTGAATAGGTAAATCTTTTACTTGACACATACGCCAGATGTCACCTACTTCAACATTGGTTTCAAGCAATGTTTCACCGGATGCTGCAACAACTTGGACTTTTCCATCCTTGTTAATTTCAAATGTTTTATCATGTGATCCGTACTCTTCAGCTTTTTGTGCCATAAGACCTACATTTTGAACGGTTCCCATTGTAGTTGGATCAAATGCTCCATGTTTTTTACAGTATTCAATAACTTCTTTGTAAACTCCTGCATAACTGCTATCTGGGATTACAAATTTTGTATCATGAAGTTTACCATCCGGTCCCCACATTTTTCCAGAATTACGAATTGCAGCTGGCATGGAAGCATCAATAATTGTATCACTTGGTACATGCAGGTTTGTTATTCCTTTATCAGAATTTACCATTGCAAGTCTTGGTCCTTTACTCAAACGAAGTTTTATATCATTTTCAATCTCTGTTCTTTTCTCATTAGACAGGTTTTTAATTTTTGCATATAAATCTCCAAGACCATTATTGGGATTAACGCCAATTTCTTTGAATGTATCTGAATGTTTATCAAATACATCTTTGAAAAATACTGAGACAACATGACCAAATATAATTGGGTCTGATACTTTCATCATTGTAGCTTTTAAATGCACTGAGAATAAGATATCTTTTTCTAGTGCATCATTGATTTGTTCCTCAAGAAAAACCCTCAATGCTTTTTTATTCATAACTGTTGCATCAATTATTTCACCATCAATTAGAGCTAATTTATCTTTTAGAACAGTAGTATTACCATTAGTTTCTATAAGCTCAATTTTTACATCTCCTTCAGCTGCTTTAGAAACGGTTGTAGATTTCTCATTAGAGCACAGATCTCCATGGGTCATATGTGCAACATGGGATTTTGAATCGGCCGTCCATTCACCCATCGGATGCGGATTTTGTTTTGCATAGGCTTTAACAGGTCCGGGAACTCTACGATCTGAATTTCCTTCTCTCAAAACAGGGTTAACTGCACTTCCTTTAATCTTGTCAAACCTAGCCTTAATTTTTTTCTCATCTTCATTTTGTGGATTTTCTGGATAATCTGATATATTATAACCGTGTTCTTGCAGCTCTTTAATCGCAGCTTTTAATTGTGGAATTGAAGCACTAATACAAGGGAGCTTTATTACATTCCCTTCTGGTTTTTTAACAAGTTCTCCCAAGTATGCAAGATCATCAGTTTGTTTTTGATCCTCAGTTAAATTATCAGGAAAATTAGCAATAATTCTACCAGCTAGTGAAATATCTCTAGTTTCAACCGTAACACCTGCAGCTTGAGTAAATGCTTTTACTATTGGAAGAAATGAATAAGTTGCTAAGGCTGGTGCCTCATCAACTTTAGTATAAACTATTTTTCCAATATCTTTACTCATTTGTATCTTTCTCCATTAAATTTTATTTAACTTTCTCCGGTTTATCGGGCATCATATACTGTATATCATCCCATGGATGTCTATATAATCTAGATTTTAATCTCTTTTGATCCATTATATGTCCCATAAATCCTATGCTTCTACCTAATACGAAGAAGGCATTCAGAATGCCCAGATCAACAAATTCACGAACTTGATCTCTTGAGTAACCAATGCCACGAAGCATATCGCAACAAAGCACACCGATACATCCATCAACATTTAGAATTAGATTATTTCTTTTTGCAGTAGTTAATTTTTCAACTCTAAGAGCATAATCTAATGTTTCTGTAACTGGAAAATTTTTCTTTGCAAATTCTACCATAATTGTCACACGAACATCGGGATTAGTTACTGATTTGATTCTATGGCCAATTCCTTGGATGTTTACATTCTTGCTCTTCATATCTTTGACCATAAAACTAGGTTCTTCTCCTGAATATAGATATTTTGTAAAATGATCAGCAGAACCTTGAACAGCTCCACCAAATCTTGGACCGATTGTAAGCAAACCACTAACTAGTGATGAGATAAGATCTTTGCCTGCTCTAGATGCAACAATTGAATTATGTGCTCCAGACACAGCAGGGCCATGATCAGCTGTAAGAAGGACAACTCTTTCAATGAATTCTCTAGCCCATGGTGGTAGATTTTTCTTGAACCAAAGTAAACCTATGACTCCACCTAATCCCCATTTTTCTTCAAAGATTTTACTAATCTTAATACCACAGTATCTAAGCTCTTCACCACGGTCATCAGATATTGTACTTATGAAATTCGCTGGTCGTCTTATTATCCCTTCTTTTAATGCAAAGGCATAATCAATTGGTATTTTTGGTGGTTCTACATCAGGTATAGGTTTATGTTTACCACTTTTTACTAATTTAGTAAATGCTTTTTTTATTTGTTCATCAAAATCATCAAAACTAGCTGGAACATAGGCACCCGCATCTTTTAATGCTTTATTTTTTGCATCGGCCGTCTCTTTATCTGCCCCTGCTCTTGCCCCAGCATGGCCAAATTGTACTTCCGCTGGAAAAACCTTTGAACAAGTTCCAATGCACCAAGCAACAACTGGTTTTTTGATTTTGCCTTTTTTCATTGCATCTACAACATCATATTCATCTACTCCACCAACCTCTCCAAGTAAGACCATCATTTTAATATCTGGATTGGCTTCATATCTCATCATATGTTCAATAAATGTTGAACCAGGATATCTGTCACCACCTATTGCAACACCTTCGTATACACCATCTGTATTCATTCCAATTATGTTGTTTAATTCGTTACTAAGTCCACCTGATTTTGAAACATAAGCTACACTACCTTGTCTGTGGAGTTTTGATGCGACAATGTTATCAAGCATACCTGCTGTATTACCAATTCTAAATCCCCCTGCAGCTATTCCTCCAACAGTTGCAGGCCCAATGATCCATTTATTTTTTTCATGTGCAATTTTGATTAGTTCCTTTGTTCTTTGTTCCGGAACACCTTCAGCGATTACACCTATTGTTCTAATGGTTTTTGTTAATAATGCTTCTTTTGTTGTAGGAAAAGCTGATCTAAAACTAGCAAAGTTCACCATAAAATCTGCTTCAGGATGAAGTTTTGTTGCTTCTGCTAAAGTTCTATACATTGGCAATAGTATCTCTTTTGTACCCCAGAAACATTTATGGAATCCTTCTCTTGTGGGATTCACTATTGCAACAACAGATGGTATGTCACGACGACATATATAATCAAAATCAAGCATTCTTTGTATCGCTCTTTGCTGATAACCAAAGACAATTGCCTTAGTATTTTTATCCATTAAAATATAATCTGGTCTCTTTACAGATTTTTTAACTTTCTGTTTTGACTTAGATTTTGTTTTTGCCATATCTGTCACCTCCTATTTTTTTCCCTCCAAAGCCATATTGACAATTCGAGTCATATGTGTTTCAGGACCATATACTTCAATTGGCACTCCAAGTTCTTCTCCTAATTCTCTCATAATTCTTAATCCTTCTTGGTAGTTTGGTCCTCCACGTCTAACGTAGATTTTTACTTTTGTATCTTTCAATTTCTTTTTATAATCTCTAAGAGCCATTGTTATACCGGTAAATGTTTTTGCAACATCAGTAAAATTAGCAATTCCCCCACCAACAAGTAAAAATTTTGATCTTCCTTTTGGATCCTTTTCTCTAGTCATTAAATCAAGAATAGTTTTTGCATATTCATATGTTTGATCTGTTGTAGGATTTCCACTGTATTCGCCATAATTTGCAAGTTCGTCTCTATAACCTAAATCCACGATTGTGTCGGTATAAATAACACTTCCACCTCCGCCTGCAACCATAGTCCAGACACGGCCTTTGGGATTTAGTACAGTGAGCTTTAATGAGGCACCACTTTTTTCATCCATCTCCTTGATGTATTCTTCTTCTTTAGATAATTTTCTACCAAAAGGTGCCGGAAATGATATATCGCCCCATTTTCCACTACTTTCAAAATGACCCGTATCATCAAGTCGTGCAACTAGATCTAGAGGCACTATCTCCTTACCAGTTACCACAAATGGATTTATTTCTAGATATGCGAAGTTAAGTTCTTTGTAAAATTTGAACAATCCTTTTATAAAACTGGAAAACATTTTCTTTTTATCACTAGGAGTATCTTTTGGTAATTTACTTTCAATATTGATTTTATCGATATCTTCACCTACTCCAATTTGGATTTCAACAACAGTCTTCCAAACAGATTCAATATCCACGCCACCATGATTTGAAAAGTAGATTGTATTTCCTTGTCGATTACTTTTAATTGCAATGTAGAACTCATCTTTATGAGGTATGTAAGGTTCAATGATAAAATGAGTTAATTTGTCTGTTACTTTTCCTACCGTGGCATTTTTGTTCATTCTTTCTTTTATCCATTTCTTGACTTCTGAAAAACTAGCGTTGGCTTTTATTAAACCATGTTTTCCTCGCTTTCCAAAAAGTTGATCAGGTTTAACAACCAATTTTTCTTTATTCAACCATTTATTTTTTTTAGGTAAATCATCCAATTTAGTCTTTGGATCGACTAAGACGATTTTGCCAGGAAAAGAAAAATCTTTGCTAATATATTCTGACCAATATTTTGCAAGCATTCTTTTTCCATCAAATTCTCTAATTCCTCTCTGTGCCATAATTATCAACCTTCCGAATATTTTTAGGCTTTATTTTTCATATATGCAAGTGTACCACCTGCAAGAATAATCTCTCTTTGTCTGTCTGAGAGATTGTAATCAACTTCAAATTCAATTCCCTTTGATTTGTCTTTTACTTTTAATGTACCACCTTGATCAATTATTTGTTTTATATTTGGTATCTCAATATCATCTCCCTGTTCAATCTTTGTATAGTCACTTTCATTTTTAAAAGTCAATGGTATAATTCCAAAATTTATAAGATTGGCTGTATGAATTCTTTCAAATGATTTTGCGATAACTGCTTTTGTACCCATAAACATAGGACATAGCGCTGCATGTTCTCTAGAAGAACCCTGACCATAACTTAGTCCTGCAACAAAAATATTTAATTTACCGCTATCACGAATTTTTTTCGCTCTATCATAGAAATTCGAATCAACCACCTCAAATAGAAATTCTGAATATTTTGGTACATTAGATCTATATTTCATCTTGCTACCAGCAGGAATAATATGATCCGTTGTGATTTGATCTTCAACCTTAATAGTTATCTCACCAGCAATAGTTTCGGGCATAGGTAAGCTAGCCGGTGGATCACCAATATTTGGCCCTCGGTATATTTTGATATGTTCAGGATGTTCAGGTGGATAAATGAACATACTATCATCAAGATAGAATTCCTCAGGCATTTGGACGTTGGGATATTCAATTCCCATTTTCTCTAAATCTCTGGGATCAGTCATTTTTCCGGTGATAACTGCAGCAGCTGCAGTTTCGGGACTAACAAGATAAGCATTTGCACTTTTTGTACCGGATCTACCTAGGAAATTTCTATTGCTAGTTCTTAGGGAAACAGCATCTGTTTTTGGTGATTGACTATTACCAATACAAAACCCACAAGCAGACTCTGCAATTCTTGCACCAGCTGAAATCAAATCTGTCAACCCTCCATCTCGGGTTATATTTTCTAGGACTTGTTTTGAACCAGGAGCTATTACAAAGCTAACATTTGGGTGAGCCTTTTTACCCTTGAGAATATGAGCAACAGTCATCAAATCTTTGTAGGATGAATTAGTACAGCTTCCTAGACAGACCTGATCAACATCCATTCCTTCAAATTCTTTTACAGTTTTAATGTTACCCGGGCTATGAGGATATGCTGTTAAAGGAACAATCTCACTCAAATCAAGATCAATTACTTTCTCATATTCTGCATTGGAATCTGCTTCTAACTCAGTCCAATCTTCATCACGACCTTGGGCTCTCAAAAAGGCACGAGTAGTTTCATCACTTGGGAATACGGAAGTAGTTACACCACATTCTGCACCCATATTAGTAATGGTAGCTCGTTCAGGTACAGAAAGTGTTTTAACACCCTCGCCAGCATACTCAAAAACACATCCTACATTACCTTTGGTTGTAAAAATTTCTAACATTTTTAGCACAACATCTTTAGCAGCAACCCAGGGTTTGAGTTTTCCTTTTAGATTTACTTTTATAACTTTAGGGCAAGTAAGATAAAATGGTCCGCCGGCCATTGCTACTGCAACATCAAGCCCTCCTGCACCAATTGCAATCATTCCAATTCCGCCACCTGTTGGTGTATGGGAATCACTTCCTAAAAGGGTCTTTCCTGGCTTACCAAAACGCTCAAGATGAACTTGGTGACAAATTCCATTGCCCGCTCGAGAATATATTATACCATATTTTGCTGCAACACTTTGTAAATATTTGTGATCATCTGCATTTTCAAATCCAATTTGAACGGTATTATGATCAACATAACTTACTGATAACTCTGTTTTAACTTTATTTGCACCCATTGCTTCAAATTGGAGATAGGCCATAGTACCGGTAGCGTCTTGTGTTAATGTCTGATCGATTTTAATAGCAATTTCTTTTCCAGGTTCCCAGCTGCCTTCAATAATATGTTTTTCTAAAATTTTTTGAACAATACTTTTTCCCATTTTAAACTGACCTCCCCGGTTTATTTTGTCTTGATAGGGTATTAGCTGTAATAATAAATTAATACTTAATTATTTCTTCTAAATATTAATTTATAACTTGCCATATACACATTTTCATAATAGTATTTTTCATTTGGTCTATGAAAAATGGAGTAATGGATTATCAGCTAATATTCTCAAAAGAAAGAATGATACACATTTACATTTCACTAGGGATTTTATATATAAATCCATAGTCGGACTAGGGATTTATTTCTGTACAGGAGGGAAGATGGTTTAATAAATTGTGTAATAATTGGTGATAGGCGTTTTTATTGATTTTAGCTCTTATAATAGATTTATCTCACTAACTATAAAGTGGAACATTTTCACCTAATGCTACAGATAGTACAGAACCAATATAATTAACTTCATCAATAATTTCATCATTGATAATCTTTAACCCTGTAAAACCTCGAACTCCAATATATAATACAAGAAAAGCAGCCCAATATATAGATATCTGCCCGTAAATAATCCGATCCCATCTTTTACTTCCGTTTAGTCCATATGTAACAAGAAAACCCTCTGCAGGAGTATGACCTGTCCAAACCCCATAACATATGTCATATTCGCTATATCCAAAACATATTCCGTTACCAATTGCAAGAGGAAAAAAGATTCTTAAAGGGTACAACAATTGAAACATTAATAATGACATAGTTATAGTGTAAAAAAAATTACGACCAAGGTTAAATCCATGATTTTCAAGAAAATACCAAAGATATGAGATTGAAGATAAAATATTGTTCGATATAATTTTTCCTATCGGAATGAAAATAGTATTATTTGTTTTACCCGTTATTAGGCAAAAAAAATCAACATTTTCAGAATAAATATGATTATTTTTGATTCTTTTTTCAATTGTGTTTATAAGTTTTGAATTATAAAATCCACCAATAACCAACCTCTGTGCCCGCTCAACACTCAGTCCACCAAGCAATCCATACTTTTCCAGCTCCACTACAGCATCCTTGAATATCTCCTCTGCTTCCTCTCTAGATTCAGTTGCATTTAACCGTTCTCTTATTGAGTTAAATAATGCTTCTACTTCATCTGCCTGTTGTTGAGTCAACTTTACTGTCTGTTTGCCACCATTCAAACCGCAAACTTCCGTTGTGAACTCAACAAGTTCCTCTTTTCCTACATTTGCATTAATACTCGGTGCAAATGCAATTCCTAAGAATAAGAGGATTACTGATACAGATATTAGTTTCTTCATTTAAATCACCAGTCAAAATAACCTACTCTAATGAAATGTTTTCCAATATAACCAACACTATCGCTTGGAATAGTTAATTGTTTAAGGAGAATTAATCTGTAATATACAGAAGGAACTCCGAAACCAAATTCATAATGAATTGCTTTTAATGCCAAAATAGTAAAAAATGTAATATTTTGGTCAGTTTCCTCAAGATTTCGAATGAATCCAGTAATCTCAAGTTTTGGAGCAAGTCCAAAATATTCATCATCAAAGGAATTTCCAGCTTGGTCATATGCAATTATTATTATTCTAACATAATTAAAAATATCCGACCATTTGAAAGTCCATTCATAAGGCTCTTCATCATCGGTAGAAATTAAACCTTGGTTAATGTATAGTTCAGCTCTATCAACTCCACTTGTAGAATCATCACAAATTGCAAAATACGTCATATACCATTCACTATTTTTTTTATAATACCAATAATAACCAATAATGTCAGGTTCTGTTTTATCAATCTTAATTGTAAATGAATTTACCTCTTCCTTGTTTCCAGCATTATCAATTGAATAATACTCAAAAAAACAGTATCCATCCTTATAGATGATTACAGGCTCTGAATATTCCTTCCATTCCACATTATTAATCCTGTAGTATGTTGCATTTACTCCTGATAAATCATCAGTTGCTTTTAATGTAATTTCCAAATCACTGACAAACCAGGCATTATCACCATCAGGTACAGGTGGGTCAAATTTATGAGTTGTAACTGGTGGTGTAGTATCATCATCTGACATCAATCTACCAGTTGATGGAACACCTACTCCAACTAATAAAACAATTACAGCAACTACCAATCCTTTCCTAATTGGATTCATATGATTCCTCCCTACTTAATCTAATGATGGTGTTGTATTTAAATGTTGGTTACTCTAAATATCATAAGGTTCTTCTGAGGGATTCATATCAAAATGAGGTATCCATGGTATTATATCAAAAATAAAACCAGTTCTTGAAGGAATTAGATAAGGGTTATTACGAGGTTTACCCCAATAGTTATCAATAAAAACAGTCCCTTTATAATTTTCAAAGAAAGGACTCCTGCATAAAGCATGTCTTATATTCTTTATAAAATTATTTTGAGTGATAATTACATCGGTTGGATAACTTATTAAACCATACAGATTTTTTGTGATATTATTTCTTTGAATTATGTTACCAAGGTAAGAAGACCAAATATAATCAATTTTAATACCAACACGATTCAGAAATAGTGTATTATTCGAGATTTCCTCACCAAAGGATTGCGGTCCTATATATATTCCAACTTTTGTATTTTTTGAGATAATATTTTTCGATATATTATTACACCAGCATTCTCCAATCATCTCAAATCCAGCTGTTAATATTCCATATTTATTTTTTGATATGATATTATTTTCAATATTACAAAATTCTGTACAATAAAGGTAAATACCTGCCCAATTTGATTCAATAATATTATCAAAAATATTAGTTCTATAGCCTAAATAAACGTCTATACCTGCGTTTTCAGATTTAGTACCACTATTACAAATCGTAAATCCACTTATATTCACCCTGTCCCATTGAAGCACAATAGTACATTCCTTTTTCCCTCCATCAATAATTGTATTATTCTTATCTTCACCGACCAGACTAATCCTCCTGTTTATTTTCACATTTTCATTAAACGTCCCATTATACACAAATACAGTATCCCCTTTTGATGAATCATTAATTGCATCCTGTATCTTTGTATAGTTACCTGGTCCACTTCCACCAACATAAAAGATATTGCCGTCATATGACGCAGTTGATTTCTCAACATTGATTCCAGTCGATGGAATACTCATCCCAACTAATAGAATGATTATCCCAATAACTATTAGTTTCTTCATCTAATCAAAACCTCTAACAACCTCTGTAACAATGGGAACCTGTCTAACAGACCATCAAGCCACCAGAATGGATTGTTATAACTATGAGGCATTGTAACTTCAAGATAAGCCCAGTCAGATTCCTCACCCATTACATCCTTGGCCTTTACTCTTATAGTATAGTTGCCTTGTTTACTCCATTCATGGTCATAGTAACAAGTTTCACCAGATGCCCTCTCAAGTTCAGTCCACCCCTCGTTACCATCGCCCCAATCAATATAGAATGAGATTGGGTTCAAATCTGGGTCAACTGCTTTAATGCTGTACCAGTATTGTTCATGGATATTTCCATTAATCTCTCCCGAGATTGCAGGTGTTTCAGGTGGACTGTTTAAGTCTATGGGTCCAAACGCATGAAGGTAACCACCATAATCAGATGAGCCAATGTATATAGTTCCATCTTCAGCAATACACGGAGAAGATTCACACCATTCATTTGATATGATTTTGTTCCATTTTTCTGTTCCATCTGGATTGATGGCAATAATCACCCCACCTTTCACCTCGGATATTGAAGCCCCAACATAAATGGTACCTTCATCTGATAATGCACATGAAGAACCAAGAATATCTATGTTTTTACCTGGATTAAATGTCCATTTCTTAGTACCATTGGGATATATTGCATTAAATCTATTATAATGACTGAGATAAATCATCCCGTCTTTTCCAATAGCGGGATTTGTCCCAGCACCTACATCTGCACATTTCCACTTCATAGTTCCGTTTGGATGAATAGCGTAAAGATAGTCATCATATGAAGGGGCATAGATTGTACCGTCCTCTGCTATTGATATAGGTGCCTTGATAAAACTTCCAGTTTTGAATCGCCATTTTAGAGTTCCGTTTGGGTTCATTGCATACAAATAATTATCATCTGAACCTATGTATATAGTTCCATCATCACCAATAGCGGGGTCAGAATAAATGTAGTTTCCAACAGGGTAAATCCATTTTATTGTGCCATTGGGATTTACTGCAATTATTTCACCTTTGTAATCAACTAATGTACCAAAGTATATTGTCCCATTTTCTCCAATAGATGGAGCGGAGGCGATTGTACCACCATGAGCACTACATTTCCATTTCAAATCACCATTGGAGGAATTCAACGCATATAGTTTCTTATCCCAGCAACCAATATAAAGAGTCCCATCTTCAGCAATTACAGGTGCAACGGTAATTCTACCTCCCGTATGGTACTTCCATTTAATAGTTCCATTTGGGAATAGCGAATAAATATCTCTATCTTTATCACCAAAATAAATGCTCCCATTATTTCCTATAATAGCCCCTCCGTCAACACCTCCCTTACTTCCAAATCTCCATTTCTCTAAATCAGTTATATGAGATGTGCTGTAAGGACTTTGACTTGTATGATGAGTATCGTGACATTTCATCGGCCAGGGGGAATCCGCAGGACCACCTGTGGAAGTCTGAACAGGTTGCTCTATCTCCTCGTTATCAACCATCAACTCCTCAACCTGATTACCCACTCCAACAAACGAAGTAGAAACCATCAACAGTATTATCATTATTGGGATAAGATGCTTCATATTAGCCTCTCTAACAACCTCTGCAACAACGGGAATCTGTCCAACAGACTATCAAGCCACCAGAAGGGATTGTTATAACTGTGTGGCATGGTAACCTCAAGATAAGCCCAATCGGATTCCTCATCATATACATCACTTGTCTTACATTGTATTGTATAACTCCCTCTTCCCTTCCAATTATAGGACAGGGTAATTGCTTCACCTGAAAGATATGGACCATATTTGTGTATTATTTCTGTATCTCCCCAACAGATATGATACCAAATATCATCTTCATCTGGATCAATGGATTTAAAAGTATAATTATAATCTAATCCTGCTTTCCCATTTGTTGGTCCATCTATACTAGGGGTATTTGGAGGAGTATTACCTTGGGTTGTAAAACTCCAAATGGGGCTTTCTGTTTCTGCATCATGTTCATCCTTAGCAACAATTTTCCAGTAGTAACTTGTAGAAGATGACATTTTACCTGGATCATATATATTTGCACTCTGACTAGAAGAAACAAGAGGAGGTTCACTATTATCACCGAAATAAACATCATACGTCAAGTTATCCCCATCAGGATCACAACAAGTCCAAGAAAGATCAGTATCTATATCAACACCAGTTTCACCGTTATAAGGATTAGGATTACTAGAAGTATTTGGAGGATAATTCCATGGAATTGCAAATAATTCTGCGCAAACAAAATCTTGAGTTTGACCAACTAGAGTGCAACTTCCAGTGTCTTCGTCACATTCATACAAATAAAGACTATACTCAGGATCTGCTGTATTAGCGAAAAGGTACAAAATATCGTCTTCTAGACAAAAATCTCCTTCCCAAGGATAAAGCGGAGCAATTCCAAGTGAACCAACTAATGAGGCTTCACCAGTCTCGGTGTCAATCGTATAAAGATATGATTCCAAACTTAATGTACGACCCCATCCGTACAATATACCATCACCATCACAAGCAATATCAACCATAATAATATCACCCGAACTGTGATGACCAATCCAATCTTGATTACCCGAATATGGGTCATATTCATAGAGGTCATAACCAGAAGTTCCATATAATTTATTATGCACTGAATCCCATGCTAAACCATTACAGACTACGCCTCCTCCACCAATCAAATCCAACTCACAAAGTTCTGGATATATTATCCATAACCAACCATAATCATCATCACAAAAAATAAACTTACCCTCATTTGTCCATACCGCACCGTATGACTCATCAGCTGCATTCCACTCAGTCGGGCTACTACAAATTAAGGTTAAATTTCCGGGATCGTATAATGTGAATGTATAAAGCCAATCTTTCCCCTCATAACCACCTACATAAGCTAAGTGATCACAGGCTGAGAAAACTTTTTGATTATTAATTGTATTAAGAGATTGATTTTTATTAGAGAACATTTTTGTGTTATTATCAGTAGATGAAACAACACTTATATCTAGAATCAAGATACATATGCCCATAACAAGAGTTTTACTTAGCAAATCTTTTTTCATAAGTTTCCCCCTTTCAATATATTAATTGATGGTTTGGTATATAAACCCTATGACACAGATAAACACTTATATCAGATGTGCATTATAATTTGTGGGGAAGAATGAGAAAGAAACTGGTATTTGGAATTGTGCTGGTTCTAACATTGCTTCTTCTGATGCCATCTATCTCATCATTAGATGACAATAATGAGAGTGAACCTTTAGATAACGGAGAGAAAGAAAAGATTTCATTTATTAGTGGCGTCTGTACTAAATTTGAGGGTGAAGGACTATTGGGGTATCGTAATGTAGAACTCTGGTCCTTCATAGAATATGGTATTGATATAAATGGTGTAACTTCCTATATTCCATTTAGATGGTATAGTGTCGATGATAGAAGTTATATGAGAGCACCCATATTTATTGGATATTGTTATGTAGCATATACTGGAAGATACCTTGTGAGAGGAATTGCATTTGGTGACATTGAATGGAGCGGATAGATGAAAAAGAAAATCCTAATAGTTAGCATCATAGCAGTTGCAATACTTGTAGGAGTATCTCTTACATCTGTGGTTGGTTATCAGAGTGTAGAATCCAATTTTAAGGAATCGCCTTTGTTTAATGTGAGGTCTGAAAGAGCGATTGAGAAAGAAGGAAGTGATGTAATCTGTGATTATGTTGGGAAAGGAGAAGAAACATATATTTTAGTACCAAATAGAATAGATGGAATTTCGTCATTTCAGAAACTTATTAATTTAATCACGAAAATTAGTGATAGAGTTGATAATCCCAATATAAATAATATTCTCCAAGCATTCCAAAATGATTTAATTGACGATGAACTAATCCCTGATTTAAATGATTTAATCAACCAACATGATAAAGATTCAGATATTCTAAATATATTATTCAATCCAGAAGCATCTACAAATCCCCCAACTGGATGTTGTTTAACCACTGAACCACCGATATTGTGCAAAATATTAGCAATCATTTTTATAATATTGGTTGCCCTTGGAATTGCATAATATCCATTATTATTTTCTACTAATCTCCTCCTGTCAACCAATATATCCCTCGGTAAATCCAGTAATATATAGATTATTACTCAATATGATAATGAGTGGCATGATTGTTTTATCTGCATTTTTCATCCAAAATTAAAAAATAATTCTCGAAGCTTTTCGACCTTCAAGACGACTATTAATAGCTTATCAATAATATGAAAAGATAACCGTCCAGAAACGGTTCTGAAGCGTCTGAGAGTATCCTGAGTAGTTACTATAACCACGAATATTACTCCTTAGAGTAATGATCTACTACTCCTTTTCTACCACAAGACTATTATTCTTGATAGACACAATCACTTTATCACCTGGCTTGAATGTTGATATATCTGGGAATATATGAATGTAAAAAAATTATTATACTATTAACAGTTATACTGCCAATCCCAAAACACATATGGATGGATAGATAAATATGATGATTATCGCTAGATTATACCCAAAAATGGATCTTCAAAAAGTTTGGCATTATGTTGAAAATGAAATAAACAAAGAATCTACTGATTTAGTTACCCCATTATATGCCACACAGACAGAAGGATTAATGGACGTTGGTGTAATTTTTGATGTAAAAGACGTAGATAATATCGCTCATTTTCTACTTGAAAATGTTTCAAAATGTGATGACATTCATCATACTAAAACAGTGTCTTTGATGAAACCTGTTTTTTTCCCAATACCAAAAGAAAAACCAGATAATATGCAAAGATTCGTTATCAGGATTTATACTTATCCAAAAAATTACGGAGAAATCTATAACTATCTGATAAATTATAAGTATCCTTTCAATCTTTTTCCAATATACATATCATATTCACTAGGGGATGAAGACATAATAATGAATGTTGCTGCAGATTCTGCAATTACTGTTAATAATTTTCTAAGAGAGAAAATACGAATTATGGATGGTGTAGATTCATCATCATTTTATCCTGTGATAAAAGCAAAAAGATTTGCAACACTCGAAAAATTAATTGAACATCAGAAAAAATATCTTTCAGAGCAATCAAAGAAAATACCTGATAGCAAGACGGATAAAGGTTTTGATTGGGTTGAGGATTTTGAACAATATGCAATGTTAACTGGAGCATTTAGAAGAGACATCTAAAAAATCAATTAAACCTAATTATTTTCTTTTTCAATTTTAAATTTATTCCACATATAAGAAATAATTATTGTTAGGATACTACTAAAAAATAATATCGATATTGGTGTTAAGAAATTTTCCAACAATGTATAATCAAATATAAAAAAAACACCAAAAATAGATATCATTATACCTGATAAAAGTTTTAATTTTCTACCTTGAATTTCTGATATCTTTCTTCGTCCAAGAGTGTATATAAACACGCATAAGATAAATATTAATGGCATAACATAAATAATATTATAGAAAAAAATGTATGTAGAAGATTCGATTAATGGGAGGTTTTCATAGGTTAATCTTGTAGTATAGATTAAAGGAAAACCCAAAGTACATAATAATTCATAAAAATTTACAGTTACAGCAAGAAAAATCGCACCTCCAATAATTGCTGGCACATATGTTGTTTTAATTAAATTCCTCATCTTCTTGAATATTTCATTTTGCTTATCCTTGGATATATTTAGAGAAATCCCCTTTTTAAAATAAAAAAAATCTTTAATATTTATTATACCGATAGTAACTGCTACCAATCCAGCTAATATAGAAATAAGATTAACATGTGAAGAAGTTAAAATTAATGAATTAAATAGTATAAACATGAACATAAGATAAAATAAACCTGAAAAGAAAATGAATATTCCACCAATTAATAGCATTTTTTTCCTAGATCTTACATACAACAAGAGATTAAGTAAGAAAATAAGTATAAAAAATGAACAGGGATTAAAACTATCCAGACTTCCCAAAACTATGGTGAGAACAGGTAAAGATAGACTCGACGTATTTACGTTTCCAATAAAGGGAATTTCAATTATACCCTCTGAAAAGGTTTTGTTAATCTCAATTTGCTCTAGATAAAAAACAATATATTCCTCTAATTCTTCGTATGTTAAATTTCTTCTGGGAATTTTAGTTTCATTATTTATTACAACCGCAGGATATGTCAAAAAACCTTGGTCTAACCATTTTTGCCTATTAGAAATGTTTAAGTTAACATCTATTTTATTAACTATTATCCTTCCAGAGTAATTCTCCTCTAAAGGCTCAATTACTTTTTCTGTATAAGGCCTACATGTTCCGCATTTTTGAGAATAAAAATAATCAAGAACTATAGTATCCTGGGCCAATGCTGATTGCCCAATAATTGAAACTATTACAAAAACAAAAATTATCAAGATATTACTTTTCATTCAAATTATCCACCTGATACTACTGGCGGTGATATTGTTATTGTATCTCCTTCCTCGATTTTCTCTTCAAATGTTGTGTATGTATTATTTTTTAAAACCATTATAAATTTCTTATCTTTAGCAATCTTGGGATATTTTTTAACGAACTTATCTACAACATCCCATAGAGTATTTCCATTTACAATTAACTCTATTTCTTTATTCCCTACTATTTCACCATATCTTCCAAATAATCTTACTTTAACTTTCATTTTAATAATCCTTTAAAGATATTCAAAACGTCTTTTACTACAACATTCACAGTTGCGATTTTTCTTAATTTTAACAATTTCAAACAATTGTTTCCATGTATCATAGATAATTAATCCTGAAGTTTTTTGGCCAATTAATAATTTCAATGCTTCTGTACACTGTACTGAGGCTATAGTGACAGGCAGGTTTCCTAACACAGGTATTTCGATTTTTTTATTGTTTTTAAAGGTTGGTGACATACATTTAAAACAAGGAGTAATTCCGGGATTGATCGCCATTACCATTCCGATAGTATTTTTCACTCCTGCATAGACCCAAGGGATACCCTTTTTTACTGATAACTCGTTTATTAAGAATCTTATTTTTAGATTATCTGTCCCATCTATTATTATGTCAGTACCCTTTGAAATTGATTCGATATTTTTTTTTGTAATTAATTTTTCAAAACCTCGTATCTCTAATTCAGAATTTATTTTTTTAAGTTTTTTTGAAAGTATTTGACTTTTTGAAAGTCCGATATCTTCTTCATTAAAAATCGACATACGATGAAGATTTGAAATTTCAACAACATCATTATCAAAAATATCAATGCTGCCAATTCCAAACCTAACTAAAATATTAGCGCTATTGCTCCCTAGCCCACCTCCACCGATTATTACTGCCTTTTTCTCAGCAAGTTGCTTCTGCCTATTTTCACCTATTTCTTTTACTACAACCTGCCTTTTATATCTCTCTAAATCCATTTTTTACCCATAATTGTTAATAATAAAGCAATCTTAGCAGAAATAATATTAATTTATTTATAACTTGTTGGAACTAGTCGTTTAATATATTTATTGGGTTTTTGGATTATTATAAATTAGAAGGTTTTAAGAATTCTATTAAATAGTATCTGGCTTGCAATGATCTGAAACAAATTAAAGAAAGGTATTGATGATAAAAAATCAAATAATTTTCCTGATGCACTTGTTGGTTGTTCAGCTGCAGCCTGGACCGCATGACCAGAATCCTTGTCAAACACTGATGCTATTACCATTGTATTTTCTTGAGTTATATCTCCAAATCCGAAAATTGATCCTCTCCAGGTTTTTGAAAATGAGTAAGTTTCTCCCATTGATTTAACTCCAGATTTTGGTAAAGCAAGGCTTCTATCCATTGGCATGGCTATAGCGGCGAAATTATATGGATTGCCACCTAAGTCATCCCATCTTGACTCTTTTTCAACAATGTATACTCTAAGTAGTCCGTTGTAATCTTCAGGTTCATTATTTATAACATCAACATCAATTTTAATTGCACCATTTCCTTTCCATTCAGCATTTACATTTATATCAATATCTGGAACATCTCTTTGAGATGCTTGGGTTAATGTATTTCTATAGGGTGTTTCGCTACTTTGACCGCCTATAATATCTTTATATTCTCCATCAAAAAATACATCAGGCACGCTTGATACTCCTAAATCATAAAGTCTTCCTTTTAGGTTATAATTGCTATAATCAGATACTATTGATACAAAATAAAAATCAAAATCACCAGAATTGTATATACTTTTTAATTGGCCAGATGCCGTTACACAAGGTGGACACGTTGTTAAGGTTGCAAATTCTACCATAACAGTATGGGTTTGTTCTTCTGAACTGACATTTAATGGATCTGTTATTTCGTTATTTATTTCTTCTGATATTTTGTATGCCCCTGTTATTGGCATTATTATTAAAATTGCCAAAGATACGATTAATAAATATTTTTTCATTTTTTTATCCCCTTTATTATAATCTATAATAGATTTATAACAAAGAGTATATTTAAATTTAACGATAGTTAAAATTTTAAATTTTCTACAATTTTTAGATAAAAATTAACTCAAGATATTCTTATCTTATATTAAAATTAGTAAGAACTTTAGATACTTTATCATGAATTACAATATCGGCAATTTCATCAAGTGGAGTCGAATCAATGTTAATTATAACTAATTTGGCACCAGTTTCTTTTGCAATCTGTGGAAGATAAGATGCTGGATATACAACTAAAGAACTTCCCAAAACTAAAAATAGATCACAATTTTTTGAAAGATTAATTGCATTCTCAAGTTTTTTATTAGATAGAGACTCACCAAAGAAAATAGTATTAGGTCTTAGAGATCCATTACAATACTTACATCTTGGAGGAAATTCACTTTTTAACAGTTTATAAGCCTCCTCTATTGATATTTTCTTATTACATTTAATGCAGATTATTTCCCTTGTATTACCATGAAGCTCTATTACATTTAATTGACCTGCCATCTTATGTAATCCATCAATGTTTTGTGTTATTACATGATTAAGTTTTTTGTCTTTTTCTAATTTTACTAACACAAAATGAGCACTATTTGGTTTTGCATCTTTCATCATCTTATATCTTACATCTCTAAAGAAATTCCAATAATAAGATGGATCTTTTAAAAAATAGTTAATGTTTGCATATATCCTTGGATCATATTTTGTCCATAGACCTCCTTCCCCACGATATGTTGGTATTCCACTTTCAGTTGATAATCCAGCACCTGTAAATGCAATAATATCTTTGGAGCTATTAAATATCGTTTTTAATTTCCCAATATTTTTATCCAGAATTATAGCCTCACAAATGGATTATTATGCTTTTCAAAACCAATTTTAGTAGAAGGTCCATGTCCTGTGTATACAACAGTATCATCAGGTAACGTGTACAAACGCGTTTTTATTGATTCAGAAAGCTCTTTAAAAGAACCTCTTCTAAAATCAGTTCTACCAATACTGCCATTAAATAAGGTATCTCCGCAAAATATCATATTGTCATGTAAAAAGCTTACACCACCTGGTGAATGACCTGGAGTATGAAGGACTTTTAGCTCAAAGTCACCTATTTTTATTATATCCCCATCATTAATAAATCGATCTGGATTAGGTGGTTTTTCGATATTAAACCCCCATCGTCTCGCTGCATTTTCCCCATCTTCAATGAATAATAAGTCTTTTTTGTGAGCTAGAAACTCAGCCCCTGTTTCATTTTTAATTGATGTTACCGCTCCAATATGGTCAAAATGACCATGTGTAATAAGAATATAGACAATTTCTATGTCTAAGTCATAAATTTTCTTGATTAAGATTTGTGAATCATCACCTGGATCAATTATCGCTCCTTTTTTCTTTAAATCATCCCAAACGATATAGCAGTTAGAAGCTAGAGGCCCTACTATTAATCTTTCAACATGTAGTTTTTCTGATTTAATCATAATATCGGCCTAATAGTTATTAAATTATATTTGGAGATTTTATATCTTTGTACAAAATTATAATAGAATACTTTTTATTAGTTAGTATTATTAATTAACTATTGAGTATAGAAACTATAGATAATTAACCTTTATATAATAAGAGAAAGAGTTATATAATATACAAATCAATTATATATTTCACATAATATCATATTGGAGGAAATTAATATGGAAGATAAAAAATTCAAAAAAATTGTGGTATTAGCAGTAGCAATCACTTTTATTATTGCAATTGTAGCAGTTCCAAATATTAATATTTTTAAAGATGGTGATAATTTCTCATCTGTTAGAGCTTCTGATATTTTAAATAGGTCACCTAGTACACCTTCCAAACCATCTGGGCCAATCTCTGGAATTATTTGTGAAGAATATTACTATTCGACCTCTTCAGACGATCCCGAAGGATTGAATATTTCCTATGGTTGGGATTGGGATGGAGATTTAGAGATAGATGAGTGGACTGGATTTTATGAACCCAATGAAACATGCAATATTAGTCATTATTGGACTGATCCAGGAGAATTTAATATAAGTGTAATAGCAAATAATTCAATGGGCAATCTAAGTGATTGGTCTGAAGCTTTAATTGTGGAAATGATAAACTTACCTCCAAATGAGCCAAGTGAACCAGATCCAGATGATGGAGAAGGTAATGTAGATGTAGAAAAAGTCTTTTCATGGGAGGGAGGTGATCCTAATATTTGTGATACTGTCACATATGATGTATATTTCGGTCAAATAGAGCCACTCGAAAAAGTCGCTTCTAATCTAACTAATACATCTTTTACCCCAGATGATTTACTGGCATTTAACACCACTTACTTGTGGTTGATTGTTGCTTGGGATAACCATAATGAATCAACCGATGGTCGATTGTGGAACTTTATTACCCGAGATAATAATCCACCAGACGAACCAAATAATCCAAGTCCTGCTGATGGTGCAAATAATATTGATATAAATGAAGATTTAAATTGGTCATGTAGTGATCAAGATGGGGACGATTTATTTTATGATATTTACTTTGGAACAAACAGTAATCCGCCATTAGATAAAAGTGACCATCCTCAAGAGGGATATGATCCTGGCCCAATGGACTTTAACACAACTTATTACTGGAAGATAGTTGCCAAAGATAAATATGGCGAGTCCACTGAGGGCCTCATTTGGGATTTCACCACCGAATCTTCTTCATCAATTGAGGTTGAAATCATAAAACCAGCAAAGAATAAATTCTATCTAAGAGGAATTGAAATATTAACATTACCTTTTAGTACTATTGTTTATGGTCCAATTAAAATCATTGCAAATGTTTCGTCAGAAGCAGAAATTGAAAAAGTAGAATTCTATATCGATGGAAAATATAAAGGCAATGATACAGAAGCTCCTTATGAGTATAATTGGGCTGGTTTGAATGCATTATTAAGCGGTAGATATAAGATAGAAGTAATTGCATATGATGTTTCTGGCGGAAATGATTCAGCTGAAGTTACTGTTATCAAATGGAGAGCTCACCCTGGTCTTCTTCTAGCAGCAGGTGGTTTAGTAGTACTAAAACAGAAAATTATGCCAACAAAGAGGACATATGTTAGAGGAACAGTTTTTAACCTAAGGCGAGTTGGAAAAACATATCATTGTAGAGCAATAAGACTTCATTATACAGAGTTTTCAGGATTAACTAGAACATCAGGGATTATTAAACTTCAAAGAGTATCATTTAAACATGGTCCTTTATTAAGAAAGTATGACATAGGGCCATTAGGACTAACAACATATATTGCAGGTGTTATTCCTGGTGATATTTTATAGTTTGAAAATTCTTTATAATATCAATCTATAAAAAATCCTTTACTTTTTTATTCAAAATATCTTTTGTTTTCATTAGTTACAACTAATTGTTTTGATTCTAAAACTTTATAATTTTCTACGATAGCAAATGATTCTAGATTAATATCTATTTTCTCAAAATATTGTACATGGATTCCAGATTGGGAGATATTCATAGATTTATTACTACCGTCGTCTACAAACAATCTAAGATGAAAGGCATCTTCTAAACCAAAGTTTTGATTTATATCGGCTTGAATGGAAGAAGAACAACAGGCACATTCAACAGGTATCCAACCCTTATTTCCAATATTATTTCCTACAAAAACTTCTACCCAAGCATGGGCAGTAGCTGTAACTTCTTCTTCACTTTTTATCAAATAACCTCGTATAAATCGGGCGGGAATTCCAATTGATCTACATAGAGAAATATATAAAAATGATAAATCATCACAGTCACCTGTTCTTTTTTGAAGTGTTACTATTGCTGGTTGAACTTCACCTATTCCGTTATGAATCTTGTAAGAGGTATTTTCTTTAAGCCATATAAAAATTGATTTTGCTAAAATAAATGAATTATTTGATGCAGATGTAGATTTAATATTATTTCCTACAGTACTTATCTCATAATCTAATGGATCAATCAATTTTTTATCCAAAATTGATTGTTGACGTGTGTATTGATTTGTTAAATTAGGAAAAAATCTTGATATTTCATTTATTGTCATTGCGTTATTACCAGTTAAGTCCGATACATAAAAATTTTGAGATTCAATTCCGGCCAATATCCCAAGTTTATAATTTGCACTGTCTTTTTCTGATATGTTCCAAAATAAAAAACTGTTATTTACAGAGGACGTTATTTCATAATCATGAGGGTACAGTATGTTATATGATAGGGTTTTATCTGATTCTGGTAGATCAAGCATATATCTTATTTTATAATCTCCTTTTCCTGTACAATTTATTTGATAACCATACTGAAAATTATATCTTATTTTAGTTGGGCTGGATTCATATTTAGTAGGCAACTCTTGAAAAAGGTTTGAACAACCTGAAATATTTATTAACATTAATAATGCGACAGTTGAAAAAACCGCAATTTTTCCATTCATCTGATCATTTATTATTTACCAAATAATTTTTTCTTTTTTGGTTGTGAATTTTTATACATACAACCTGTATTCATCGGACATCTTATACATTCAGGGTTATTTTCATGGCAAAATTTTTTACCAAGATTAGCAAGTGAGTCAAGATATTTGTAGACATTTTCTTTCATATTCTCTGCTTCTTTTGTTAAATATTTTATTGTTTCATCAGGGTCATCTGTTTTAACCCAACCGAGTCTTTTTGCTACCCTGTTTACTGTAACTGCTTTTTGTGTATGGTTAGTTTCTTGTTTAGGTGGCTGAGTCATTGGAACCGGTTCAACATTTTCTTTTTTAAATGTTGGTGGTGTTGGCATTTTTGGAATATTTGGCTTAAAATCAGTAGGTTCACCGTCTTTGTAAATGGTAACAGACTTTCCACCATGGCTTGTTTCCCTTGTTCTTATTTCCACCATAATTGGTATCTGTATTGAAGCTCCAGAAACCAAAGCAACACCTATTGGAAGTCTCTGAATCTCATTATATGTTTGGCTAGTGAGACCTTCTACTGATTGTATAATTGCCTTTAGGTCATTGGGATTTGTTACTTTTAAAATAATGTTTGTGTTACATTGAGAAATTATATTTTTATCAACCTTTGCAGGACGTTGACTTACAACGCATAATCCCATGCCAAATTTCCTTCCTTCTGAAGCTACCGTTCTTAAGATATTTGAAGATACTGAATTACCAAAACCTCTTTCTGGACAATAGTTATGAGCTTCTTCAACTACTAATAGAAAAGGAGGTAATTTACCAGTTTTTCTATCATCAAACAATTGTTTTGTCAATCGAGCAACAACCACATCTTGTATGTCTGGAGGAACACCTTTCATATTAATTACTGAACATTTTCCTTTCTTAACTAAATCTGATGTAACGGTTCCTGCTTCAGAAAAAACACCAATAGAATCAAGTGATTCTAAAGATGCCATGACATTCCATCGAGCATTGCTTTTGCTTCTTGAAACTGCTTCTATGATATCTCTTATTGTATATGATTGTTTGAATTCCTTTAATTCTTTTATTGACTGGTATAATACTCCGATTTGAGGACCTGAAAGCTTAGCATGAAGCAAATCGATAATTTCTCTAGCTTCAAGATTAACTCCACTTAGTGTTAAGTGTTTTACATTACCCTTACTACCAATTGGAGAATATCCAATAATCTGGTTTGAATATTGTTGTGGCTTTATACCAAATTTCTCCATATTTTTTTTATCTTTTCTATCACCATTTGTCTTAGTTAATGAAAGATACTCTCCATGAGTGTCAATAATAACCATTGGTATTTTCTTTTTAAGAAGTTCTTCAATCAGAACTCCACAAGCATAACTTTTTCCTCCCCCTGTTTTTGCAAGAATACATATGTGTTTTTGTACTAATGAGTCAATATTTAAAAAGACTGGTAGATCAAGACCTTTGAGAAGCCCCATATATGCTCCGTTTTCTTTTTCTGAATATAAACCTAGCACATGTCTTATTAAGTCCTGATTTGCAGGAATTATTTTACTGCCAGTGATAAAAGGAGTGCGAGGTGTTTGAAGCAAACCTCTTTTGTCTCTATAACCTATCACATCTGCATATGCAGATACACTGCTTTTTATCTGTGGTAATTCTTCACTGCTTTTAAGAGTAACAGCATCTTGAAACTTAAGATCAGAATATCTCTTTATATCCATAACTTGCGCAAGGATATATCCCTCTTTATGAGGTGCTGCTACATAATCAAATTTACGAATATTTTGTCCATCAACAGTGAAATTAAATTCAGTTGAACCTACATCACCGTATATAATACCAATAGAATTGTTTTGTTGCACCATCCATACCCCGATTGTTGATGAATAATATCTTGGGTTATTATAGTTTTTGCAATTTTTTACTTATTAAAGGAGGTAGATTTGCAAACGTTTCCAATGCATCTATTTCCATAAAATGTAGTTTTCCGGGTATCACAATACAATGTAGAGGTTGACCAAAATCTTTGTTTAATAAATTTATGATTGTATTTGCTTCTGATATGGGTTTATCAGAACCTGCTTGACCAACTACACATACTACGGTTTCTTCTGTGATAACATTTTCTTTTAATTTTTTTTCCATTTTTAAAAGAAGTTCCATGCCCTGATTTGCAGTCATAAAAAGGTTTTCATCTGCTTGAATATCTAGTAAAACAAGAGAATGTAATCCCATTTCTTTATTCTGTTTAATAACTTGATATTGACTTGTTGGAAAATATTCTTTTTCTGGAAAAGCTAGTGTCGTGGTTCTTCCAAATTTATAATTTTGCAATCCAAGCAACCCCGGGGCAGCTGTGACTATACTTCCACTGTGAATAATTTTAGTTTCAATGCCCTTTTTTATTGCTCGAATTCTTAGATCGACATGGGTTGTAGCTATCATTGGATCTCCGCAAACTAAAAACGCTACTTTTTCAGTTTGAGCATATTTAAGAATTTTTTCTCCTTTTTCACTTTCAGATCTTGATAAAACATTGATAGTATTTCCGATATTTTTTTCAAAATATGATTTGTTAAAACCAACTAATTTTGATGTATAAAACTCAGCAAATACTTTATTACAATTTTTTAACTCGTTTAGTCCTTTTAATGTAATATCATTTTCATCATAAAGACCTAGACCAATAAATATCAATTGTCCTTTTTCCATGTTTTCAAAATTAATCATTAGATTTGAATACAAAAAAGTATCCATAGTTGAATTAATTCGAAAAGGTTTAAAACTAAAAATATATACATAAGTTGGGGCGGCAACTACCAGCTTTTTTTTATTTCGTTTTCAATAATTTGACCTACATCTAAATATTTATTTGGACGAAAATTAACAGAGAAAAATAAGGAAAGATTTAAATTCACTTTTTGCATATTCGTTGCTAGGAGGTGTTTTATGGCATACACACATGAAGGATGGACGTTATATACACGTGATGTAACCTTGAAAGGTGGGAGAAAACAGACTATTTATTTCTTTAGTAAAAGGTCACCAAAAAGTGGTTCACCTTGTGAATTACCTGGCGGTTACAGTGTTGGTGTTAATAAGAGAACAGGCCTTCCATACTTAAAGAAGAAATAATTTAATTTCTTCTTTTTCTTTTTTTTGTTTAAATTTACGATTATCCTTTTATATAACAATTTAATAACTTAATATTCGCATCAGGAAATAAAATGTCCAAAGGAAAATCCAGAAATAAAAAACAACAAAAAAAAATTGCAAAAAACCGTATAATAAAATTATTTAATCTAGCTGAAGAATATGCATTATCCGGCAGGTTAAAATTTTCAGATAGGTATGTTTTTTTAGCTAGAAAATTGTCAATGAGATATCTTGTTCCTATTCCACCTAAATATAAAAGAAGGTTCTGTAAAAATTGCTACACGTACCTACTTCCTGGGAAAAACTGCAGGGTTAGAATCAATGGTAAGAAAATTGTTACATACTGCCATAATTGTAAAAAATATACGAGATTTCCAATTAGAAACATATGATTATCATTTAATTATCAAACACATAAAATGATAAATTCTTAAATTTTCATCTAGCCAAAATTAGTGGTTTTGGTTAGCAATATACTTAAATAACATATGGTTTATTACCGACTTCCAACTTATATCTATTGGAAGAGAATGTATATGACAACAGCATATGATATTCCTGCTGAGAAATTGATTGACGCATTGTCAAAGAAATTACAAAAAGAAAATGAAGTAAATCCACCTGAGTGGAGTGAATTTGTCAGAACAGGTGTTTCGCGAGAAAACCCACCTGAAAACAAAGACTGGTGGTATAAAAGATGTGCTTCAATCCTTCGTAAGATTTACTTCAAAAACGGTATAGGAATTGAACGTTTAAGAAGTGAATATGGGGGAAAATCTGATAAAGGTTCCAAACCTTATAAAGCAAGTGGAGGAAGCGGATCAATAGTACGCAAAGCATTGATTCAATTAGAAAAAGCAGGATATGTATCAAAACTTAGGGGCAAAGGTCGCATGCTAACGCCTAAGGGGAGATCCTTTTTAGATAATACAGCATTTGAAGTTAAAAAAGAAATAGTGGAAATGTATCCTGGATTGAAAAAATATTAAATATTAGGGGGTATAATATAGAAGCCCCGGAGCTTTATATTTATGGATGATGAGCTGGAAAAGATTAGGAAGAAAAAGTTATTAGAACTACAACAACAGCAGATGCTATCTCAACAAGATGATGAGGAAGATTATCAACAAAAGGAACATGAAGAACAAAAAAAGATAATACTGAGAAAAATCCTTACAAATGAGGCAAGAGAGCGATTGGGAAGAATAAAAATTGCTAGACCAGAAATTGTAGAAAATCTTGAGAATCAACTGATAATGTTTGCACAATCCGGCCAGCTCAAAAATAAAATAAATGATGAGCAGTTACGGCAGTTACTTAAGAAGCTAATGCCAAAGAAAAGAGATATTAAAATTGAAAGAAGGGAGTTTTGAATGTCAACTCATAAACCACTGGGTAAAAAAATCAGACTTTTAAAAGCAACAAAAAGTAACCGAAGGGTTCCTGCATGGGTAATGATCAGAACTAGCAGACGCTTTATAAGGCATCCAAAAACAAGAAATTGGAGAAGAAATAAACTCAAGAAAGGTTGATTTTTATGGCTGAAAAAGAGTCAAGCAAAGAAATTGAGAGAATATACGTTGTTCCTTTGAGAAGAGCTAAAATTGGAAGATCATCACTTGCTGCTCCAAGAGCAGTAAAGCAAGTTAGAGGTTTTCTCAATAGACATATGAAAGTTGATAAAAACAATATTTGGATAGATGATTCAATAAATCGTGAGCTATGGTCACAAGGTAAATACAAAATTCCAAATAAAATTCGTGTAAGAGCCGTAAAATTTGAAGATGGTATTGTTGAAGTAACATTACCAGAATTGGGTTTAAAAAAATCTAGACGTGAAATATTAAAAGAAGAAAAAGAGAAAAAAGCTCCAGTACTTCTAAGAGAAAAAGCAGAAGCCCCAACGGGGGAAGGTGCTGGAGGTGCTGAAGATTATGAAATCGCCCCAACAGGAGATGGAGAAGTAAAAATTAAAAAGAAGAAAGCTCCTAAAGCAGAAAAAAGCACAGGAAAGAAAAAAACAGATAAAAAGACTACAAAAAAACCAACAAAAAAGACAACTTCAAAGACTAAAAAAACACCAAAGAAAACAACTAAAACATCTAAATCATCAAATAAAAGAAAAACCTCTGAAAAAAAGAAATCCACAGCAAAAAAATCGGAGAAGAAAAGTGAATAACCTATGTTTGAGCTTTTGGATTTTAATGAAAATCCGAACATAGGCGTTTATTGTAGAGCAAATGATTCAGTAGTTTTTATACAAAAGAATTTACTTAAAAAAGTAAAGAAAAAGATTTCCGCTTCTTTAGATGCAAAATTAATTGAATTGTGTATTTTAGATTCTACTATAATAGGTTCTCTAATTGCGTTGAACTCAAAAGGTGCAATTGTTACTAATCATGCTGATCAAGAAACAATTGATAAAATGGAGAGTCAAGGTCTAAGTATATTTGTTATAAAAGACATTATTAATGCTGCCGGTAATGATATTCTTGTAAATGATAAAGGGGCACTGATTCATCCTAATATTAGCGTTAAATCTATGGAAAAAATTGGCGAAACTTTGGATGTTGAAGTTAAAAAGGGAACTATAGCATCATTGAAAACTACTGGTATGGCCGCAGTTGTTACCAACAAGGGTTGTATCTGTCATCCAAAAGTAACCGAACTGGAAAAAGAAAAAATGGAAAAGTTATTTGGAGTAAAAGTAATGATTGGAACAATAAATCATGGGGTTCCAATGGTTGGAAGTGGACTCGTTGCTAATAGCAAAGGTGCAATTATAGGAAATGAGACTACAGGTATTGAAATGGGTAGAATCGAGGAAGCATTAGGTTTTTTAGATTAGAATTTATTAATTTTTTAATGGCAGTATTAGTTGATAATATCTAATTAATTTTTTTCGAAAATTTCTTATATTAAAAAGTTTATTTGTGTGTTTGGCGGAGAGATGGGATTGCGAAAGTTACTTTAAAATTTTTTTGCGTGCGGTGTTAAACACCTCCGCCGCCTCCCCCATTGATATGATTTTATCCATTATCTTTAAGAACATAAATTTAATTGATAGATTGATTTCATGAAACTGCTATTGATTCATTCTGACTATATTGAATACGAAGTAAAAGATAAAGCGATAAAGAATCCTGAAGAAACTGATAAAAAACACGAAAGGCTTGAAGATGCACTTACAGCTTTCACAGCAGTAGAAAAAATAGATGAAAAATCACCAAAAAATGCTGTAAATCAAACGGTCTCTGAGATTGAATCAACAGCTAATAAACTAAATGTAAAAAATATAATGGTTTATCCATATGCTCATCTTTCGTCAAACCTTGCAAATCCACAAAAAGCTCAAGAAATTTTAATTAAAATTGAATTGGAATTAAAAGATAAAAATTTCAATGTTAAAAGATCCCCCTTTGGTTGGTATAAAGCATTCAAAATATCGTGTAAAGGACATCCATTATCTGAACTTTCTAGAGAGATTATTCCTGGCGAAGAAGAAACTGAATCGTTAAAAAAAGAAAGAAAATTAGATTCTAATTGGTATATTTTAACTGAAGACGGAACCCTTCAAGAAATTGATAAATTTGATTTTACAAATCATGAAAATCTTAGGAAGTTTTCATTTTATGAGAAAGAAAAATCAAGAGAGGTTAAGCAAGAACCACCTCATGTTAAATTGATGCAAAAATTAGAAATTGCAGATTATGAACCTGCCTCAGATGGAGGTAATATGAGATATTACCCAAAAGGCAGATTTATTAAAAAGTTGATTGAAGAATATGTAACAAATAAAGTAGTTGAATATGGCGGATTAGAAGTTGAAACTCCAATAATGTATGATATGGATCATCCTACGCTTTCAAAATATTTACAAAGATTTCCAGCACGCCAGTATCAAATAGAATCTGATAAAAGAAAATTCTTCTTAAGATTCGCCGCCTGTTTTGGACAATTTTTAATGGCTCATGACTCAACAATTAGCTATAAGAATTTACCTCTGAAGATTTATGAACTTACAAGATACTCTTTTAGAAGAGAGCAATCAGGAGAACTTACCGGTCTAAGAAGACTTAGAGCATTCACAATGCCAGATGTACATGCGTTAGTTTCTGATTTGCCCATGGCAATGGATGAATTTAAAATTAGATTTAATCTAAGTCTAAATGTTTTGAATAATATTGGTATTGAAATTGATGATATTGAGATGGCTTTAAGAGTAACAAAAGATTTTTATGAAAAAAATAAAGATTTTTTAACTGATCTCGTAAAAAAGTTGGGAAAACCAGTTTTGTTAGAAATGTGGGATGAAAGAATATTTTATTTTATTTTAAAATATGAGTTTAATTTTGTTGACGTGTCTGAAAAAGCTTCTGCTTTAAGTACCGATCAAATTGATATTGAAAATGGTGAGAGATACGACATAAAATTTACAGATAAGGATGGAACACTGAAACATCCATTAATTCTACACTGCAGTCCATCTGGAGCTATTGAAAGAGTTATATACGCATTACTAGAAAAAGAAGCAATAAGGATGAATAAGGGCGAAAAACCAATGCTACCACTTTGGTTATCACCAACTCAAATAAGATTTATCCCAGTAAACACAGATTTTGTTAAAACATGTGAAGAATTTATTGAAGAATTCAAAGAAAAATCTCAATATATTCACATTAGAGCTGATATAGACGATCGAGAGGAAAGTGTCAGTAGAAAAATCCGCGATGCAGAAAAAGAATGGATTCCAATTATAATTGTTGTTGGTGAAAAAGAGAAAGATAGTATGATTTTTTCTCCGAGATTCAGGCTAGAATCTATTGGCGATAGTGACAAGAATTATTCATTATCAGACATTCGAAATAAAATTATAGAAAATACTCAGGGTTTTCCACAAAAACCTATACCAATTTCAATAAAATTATCAGACCGTCCTCGTTTTAAATAATAATTAATTTAAGGGAAATTAAATGATAGAAATAAAACAAATTAAAGAATTAATTAAATCATATGACAAAGACAACATAACAATTGGAGTATTAGGTGGCCATTCAGGTTTGGATGTTTGTCGCGGTGCCAAAAAACATGGATTTAACACACTTGCAGTATGCCAAAAAGGACGAGAAAAAACATATACAAAATATTACAAAACTCGAGATAACAAAGGATGTATTGATGAAACAATAGTATTGGAAAAATTTTCAGATATTACTCAAGCAAATGTGCAAAAAAAATTAAGAGAAAAAAATACTATTTTTATTCATAATCGCTACTTCTGGGTTTACTTTGATTTCAAGGATATTGAAAATGATTTTTTAGTTCCTATATATGGTACTCGTTCAATGTTAAAACTTGAGGAACGAAACGTTCCAAAAAATCAGTATTATCTTTTAGATAAAGCTGGCATTAGATATCCAAAGATATTTAACTCACCAAAAGAAATTGATCGCCTTGTAATAGTAAAAGTCAATGAAGCATTAAGAGGTTATGAAAGAGCATTTTTTTACGCTTCTAATTATAATGATTATAGGAAAAAATCAGAAGAAATGTTGTCAAATAAAATAATAACTAGTAAAGCTCTGTCAGAAGCGGTAATTGAAGAATATATTGTTGGTGCACAGGTTAATTTCAATTATTTTTATTCTGCAATTGACAACGAGCTTGAGATAATGGGGACAGATACTAGAAGACAAACAAATCTAGATGGTCTTATTAGACTTCCTGCTAACGAACAATTAGAGGTACTTAAGTATTTGAAACCGAAAATTATTGAAACAGGCCATATTGCAGCAACAACTAAGGAATCTATTATTGAAAAAATATTTGTTCTTGGAGAAAAATTTGTAAAAACAACCCAAAAAGAACATCCTCCAGGTATTATTGGACCATTTGCTCTCCAAGGTGCAATTACAGCAGATAAGGGCAAAGAAGAAATGGTGGTTTTTGATGTTTCTATGAGAATACCTGGTAGCCCTCTAACTCGTTTTACACCCCACTCTGGTTATCTGTATGGAGAATCAATTAGCTATGGTGAAAGAATTGCAATGGAAATAAAAAAAGCAATAAAATTAAACAAATTAACAGATATAGTTACCTAATACCTTTACAATTAATTATTCGTTTTTCTGTAACTATTTTATCCATTTTTATATCATGAATTTCAGCGGGAATATTCTCAACTATTTGAATTTCAAAAGCTAATGCAATAAAAGGTGCATTTTGTTTTTTTCTCAATAGTTTGTCATAATAACCTTTACCATGTCCAATTCTATTCCCGTTTAAATCAAAAGCAACACCCGGAATTATAAATAGATCAATTGATTCAATACTAACTTCTTTTATATATTCATTTTTTGGTTCTAAAATATTATAAGCGCCGATTTCTAAATGATTCCATTCAGATAATTCGGACAATATTAATTCTTTTTTTTCAACATAAGTTTTTGGAACTATTACCGTTTTTTTGCTTGATAAACATTCTTTAATCATTTCATGTGTATTGACTTCGTTATCGTAAGATACATAAAATAAAATTTTTGAAGCATTTTTAAATTCATTCATCCTAAAAATTGAATTTTTAATTTCTTCACTCATTTCAATTAATTGTTGATTTTTTAATGATTTTCTTTTTTTAACAGTACTACTTCTTAGATTTTGTTTGTTTTGGCAAAGATTCATTTAAGCATGTATAGAATTTAACTATTAAAAAAATTAATATTAAAAAACAATTTTCGGATTATATATTAAATAATTTCCGTAATCATAAAGAACAAATACTAATTATGGTATTCCAAAAAAATCAGGTCATCGAGTCTATGTGATAAATATGAAAGGCGAGGGCATAGGTTTTGGAAAAGCTATTTTATTTAACGAACACTTTGTGGTATATGGAGTTCCAGCAATAGTATCTGCCATAGGCAAATACACTGTTGCCAGAGTAGAATCATTAGATAGTCCACAATATGAACTGAAAGATAATAGAGACGCTACACCCAATTATAAAAAGGATAAATTTGAACAACAAAAAGATTCTATGAATAGAATTTTTAAAGCACTAAACCTAGATTTATCAAAAAAAGGTGTAAAAATTGAACTTGCAGGAAGTCTGTATGCTGCAAGTGGCATAGGCGCAAGTGCCGCTTCTTGTGTAGCAATTGCAAGATCCCTTTCAGAATATTTTAATTTAAAACTTACTGATGAAGAGATTAACAATGCAGCATATGAGGGAGAAAAAGGATATCATGGTACACCTTCTGGTATAGATAATACTGCCTCAACCTTTGGTGGACTTATTTGGTTTGAAAAAAGCGAACCAAATGTAATGGAAAAAATTTCTTTAGGCAACCCTATTGAGATTGTCATGGGCAACACTGGAAAGGTTGCAAACACTGCAGCAGCTGTTGCAGGTGTACGCGAAAGAAAAGAAAAATCCCCTGAAAAATATCAAAATATATTCGATAGAGCAAGAAATATTGCTTTCTTGGCTCGTAGAGCATTTCAGGATGAAGATCTGGAAGAAATTGGAAAATTGATGAATGAAAATCATAAGCTATTACAACAGATTGAAGTTTCATCTCGTGAACTAGATTTTTTGGTAAATGTTGCCCGTAAATATGGGGCCCTTGGAGCAAAGCTAACTGGTGGGGGTCTTGGGGGAAATATGATTGCATTAACTCCAGGCAAAGAACTTCAAGAAAAAGTAGCAAATGCCATTGAAAAAGAAGGTTTTCAAACTGTCAAAACTGTGATTGGTGTTACAAGAGGAGGTATTTGAACGTGTTGCTTAGAGAATTTTTATCTCAACTTGAAAAAGATGATGAATTGGTAAGAATAAAAAAGGAAGTTTCTGTTAATTTCGAGATTGCAAATATTATTTATTCTCTTAATGAAAAACCTGTTATTTTTGATAATGTAAAAGGTTTTAATTATCCAATTTTTGCAGGCATTACATCAAATAGAGACATTATTGCAAAAGGTATTGGAACTACAAAAGATAAATTGTTATTTAAATTGGTTGAATCACTTAGGAATCCAAAAGAACCTGATATTGTAGAAAATGCACCATGTCAAGAGGTAGTAATTAAAGATCCTGATATTAGCAAATTACCACTTTTACATCATTTGGATGGTGATGGTGGCAGATATGCCACAGCTACGGTTGCAACAATTAAGGATCCAGAGACTGGAAGAAATGTATCTTATCATCGATTAATGGAAATAGACAAGAATAAATTTACAGCACGACTAATTAAAAAAAGACAAACTCGAACAACCTATGATAAAATTGAGGGAGATTTAGAAATGGCAGTTTGCATCGGCAATTCAATTGCCGTTATGATTGGAGCTTCATTAGGTCCACCATCGGGTGTTGATGAGTTTCAAATAGCCAATGCCCTTGATAGAACCCCCATGGTAAAATGTTTAACAAAAGATCTTGAGGTACCTGCCGAGTCAGAATTTGTAATCGAGGGAAGAATCACACGAGATTTGGACCGTGAGGGTCCTTTTGTTGATTTAACTGAGACAAGAGATTTTGAAAGACAAGAACCTGTGTTTGTAGTGGATTGTATAACTCATAAAAAAGATGCTATGTATCAAGCCTTAATTCCAGGAAGAATGGAACACAAAATTTTGATGGGAATGCCTAAAGAACCAACAATTTATGATGAAGTTAGTAAGGTTGTTGATTGCAAAAATGTACTTGTTACCATTGGTGGAGGCTCTTGGCTACATGGTGTTGTTCAAATTAATAAAAAGCAACCTGATGATGGCAAAAAAGCAATTGAAGCAGCATTTAATGGACATAAAAGTATGAAACATGTTTGGATTGTAGATGAAGATGTAAACATATATAATCCAAATTCTATTGAATGGGCTATTGCTACTAGATTCCAAGGTGATAAGGATTTAATAATAAATCCAAATCAACCCGGCAGCTCACTAGATCCTTCTGGAAAACATGAGCCTGGCAAAAAAACACTTACAACAAAAATTGGTTTTGATGCCACAATGCCTTCAGAAGTAGATAAAAGCAAATATGAAATTGTAAAATATAAAAAAGTTGATTTAGATGATTACCTCGGGTGAGGGTAAATATAAAGTATTTCTTGATAAAATCTCTTTGGGAGATGACTTAATTTATATCCTTGGGGGCGGAGAAAAACCTCATGTAGGTAGCATTGCAATTTCTGAGCCCGATAAAAAAATTCAAGTCATAAAATTTGGCAGCCATTATGATCATGTCGTTGTGGAACCAATTGCTCAAGCTGCTTGTAAAAAATATGGCAAAAAGATAGTTGTTGTTGGCGGAATTCATATTGATAATGCTACAAAAGATGAAATAGAATTGATATTAAAAAATTGTAGGGAGTTAATTAAATGTATTTAACCAATGAAGAAGAAAAAACCTTAAATGGAGAAGAAGGCGAGGTTAAGGAAAGGCTTTTTAGACTATTAGTAAGACTTGGGGATATTTATGGTGCAGATAAGATGATACCTGTAGGTTCTGTTCAAGTTGCAGGTGTATCCTATAAATCAATTGGAGATCCCGGAACAGAGTTTCTAGAAGATATGGCTTCTAAAGGAGCTATAGTACAGGTCCTTACATATTTAAATCCGGCGGGAATGGACTTAGAGAATTGGAAAGAGCTCGGATTTCCTGAGGATTTTGCAAAAAATCAACTAAGAATTATGGATGCCTTTAAAAAAATGGGAATAGTTGTTACATCAACATGCACTCCATATCTTGCAGGTAATCTACCTAGATTTCGTGAACATATTGCATGGTCAGAAAGTTCAGCAGTATCTTTTTCAAATTCTGTTATTGGAGCGAGAACAAACCGAGAGGGAGGACCTTCTGCTCTTGCTGCAGCAATTTGTGGGGTAACTCCAAATTATGGGTTACATCTGTGGGATAAAAGACAGCCAACAGTCAAAATCAATGTTGATTTTGATATGAAATTCAATTCAGACTTTGGAGCATTAGGTTGGTTTGTAGGTAAACAGGTGAAAAATAAAATACCTTATTTTAACGGAATAAAAAATGCAAATACCGATCAATTGAAAGCACTAGGAGCAGCAATGGCCGCCAGTGGTGCAGTTGCTTTATATCATGTAGAAGAATTGACTCCTGAGGCTGATCTTGTAAAAAAAGATGGATTGGAATCAATATCTGTAGGTAATAGCGAAATTAAAGAAACTTATGAAAAATTAAACACAGGAAAAGACCCAGATATTGTTATTTTTGGATGTCCTCATGCTTCACTTAGAGAGATATCTACTATAGCTAAAAAAGTTGAAGGTAAAAAACTTAAGAAACCCTTATGGGTTTGTACATCTAGAATGATAAAAGAAGCTGCAGAGAGGATGGGATATAATGATATAATAACAAAAGCAGGTGGAAGTATTGTTGCAGATACATGCATGGTTGTTTCACCAATTGAAAAAATGGGATATAAAACTACGGGTGTAAACTCAGGCAAGGCAGCAAATTATTTGCCTGGATTTTGTAAACAGGAAGTGTGTTTTGCTGATATCGATAAACTCGTGGAGGCCCAAACATGAAAGGAAGAAAAATTTCACCCGGAAAAGCAGAAGGAGAAGCTATTGTCTCATCCGAACCAATAGGTTTTTACGGCGGAATAGACATCAAAACAGGTATTGTAATTGAAAAAGGGCATCCGCTAGAAGGAAAATCGGTAAAAGATAAGATTCTCGTGTTTCCCTGTGGAAAGGGTTCAACAGTTGGTTCTTATGTAATTTACGGAATTAAGAAAAATGGCGTGGCACCTGCAGGTATAATAAATAAAGAAACCGAGACAATTGTTGCAACCGGCGTAATTCTTGCAGGAATTCCCTGCGTGGATCAAATTGATATTGACAAAATTAAAACTGGAGATAAAATCTCGATTGATGCAGATAATGCATCAGTTGAGATTAAATAATAAAACTATAATAAAGCACGCATACTCCAAGAGTTGCCTATACCACTTATATCCATTTGATGTTCGCCCTCCTCGTCAGACCAGGACAAAGTGCCTTCAATTTCACACAATCCGACCTTCATTCCCACATAGGTTGGGAACTTCCATATCTTATTCAAAGAATTTTTAACCTTAATTTCAGCATCTAATTTCAAATTAGTTCCATATAATAAAGATTGACTTACAACGTGAATAGTTTTCAAGCTAGGTTTAGCCTTTATATCAAAATCTATTGGCATTTTAACAAAAGGAAATATCTTTGCATCTTCTCTTGTTATTTTCAAATCAACATTTTTTAGCTCCGTAAGAGTTTCTCCATTATCAGTTGTTATTAAAAGAGTCCCAAATGGGTTAATAATTGGGGTTTTACTAGATAGAAATTGTGGAGTTGGATAGAAATTACTCTCATATATATTCCAACCGTTATCTAGTGTTATATGGAACCAATCCCAACCGTTGATTTGGCCTTTTGTTACTGATTGAGGTGACCATGAATGTTCATGGTGCCCTGTCCCGTTTACTAAGAATATCTCTCCATCGATTTCAATGGTACCACTTATTTCACAACCTGTAAATAAATAATTAGCAATGGTACTTTTTGATTTATCAAATGCCCTTGTTCCAATGGTCCATACAGGTAGTGAGGTTGTTGTATAATCTAAATCTATTATAATTTCATGTTCATTATCAATATCATTATCTTCAGCATGTACATGCCAATTTGGATATTCCCCTTCTGCCCAAGAATCTTCAAATTCAATATTAACTCCGGGAGAACTACCAATGAGAGTACCAGTATTTAAAATTCCAAGATATCTTTTTTCATTTTTCATCCCGCCAAATTTTTCCCCATCTTCTCCAAATAAGGAAACTAATAAAAGATCTGGTTTTAACGTTCCGAGTAAATCCCCTTGAGCCATGTGGTTAAAACTTATTGAAACAGACCAGTCTTTCAATTCACTATCTTCATCATTAAATACTGCACCAAAGTACCACCACTCTCTAGATATTCTTATTTTGTCATAATGTACTCCCTCATCATCTGGTGAAACATCTCTTCTAAATGACGGTATAAAAGAATTTGGTGGAGTTGGTATATCTGGTGGTTGAGATGTTACATTTTCATCTTCTTCAGATACAGTTCCATCTTCAAAAAAGGGTAGAGAAACATAGCCCGCTCTAGCCAAAAAAAGCCCTGAAACTACTATCAAAGCTACAACTATGATTGCATCAATTTTTTTTAGATGTATTTTCATTCTCCACCAGATAATTACTATTATTTATTATTTTATTATATATATTATTAATAATTTTCTTTACACTTATTACCAGAATTTTAACGAGCACCTTTAAAAATAGTTATATATATACCTGAAAAATTTCAGTTTGGAGGATAAAATGATTAACAGAGACGATATCCAAAATATTTTTTCAAATGAATTAAACTGGATTAAAAATGAAACTTTAAGAAATCAAGTAATAAACGTATGGATAGAAGCGGCAAACCGTGGTAATTGGGAATCCCTGGAAGATGCTCCTTTTACATTACTAATTGAAAATTCTGGAAAGTTAATAGACCATACAAAAAGAATTACACATCTTGCAAAAGCGGTTTATGATAAAAGAAAAGAAAATTTGAATTTAGACTTTTTAATAGCAGGAGCACTTCTACATGATGTGGGCAAGCTTCTTGAATATGAATTAAAAGATGGAAAACATGTAAAGGGGGAATTTGGCAAGAAATTCCGTCATCCTGTTTCAGGGGCTTTATTGGCTAAAGAGTTAGGGCTTCCAGATGAAGTTATTTTAATAATATATGCACATTCTCATGAGGGAGATAATCTAAAAAGATCACCTGAAGCAGTTATAGTAAACCACTGTGATTTTATAGATTTTGAAATCAAGAAATCCTTGGTGTAAAACATGCAAGTTAAAAATGCTGCAGGAAGAATAGTAGAAACTGAGATTAATAATAGATCTTTAAAACCATTTGAAGGGGCTAAAAAATATTATTATGAATCTAAAGTTCAGAATTTAATTGATGCTCTTAAAAAATGTGGTATAAAGGATGGAGATACTATTTCTTTTCATCATCAACTCAGAAATGGTGATTATGTAATTAATATGACCCTTTCAGCAGTTGATGAGCTTGGAGTAAAAAATATAAGAATGGCTCAAACAGCGATGTTCAATATATGTGAGCCAGTAATTGATTATATTAAAAATGGGACTGTAAATAGAATAGAAGGGAGTATTAATGGAATTGTAGGAGATTATATTTCAAAAAATCCTATTTCTTATCCGGTTGTTCTTAGGTCTCATGGAGGACGTTGGGCTGCAGTAAAAAAAGGCGAACTTCATCCAAATATTGCAATAATTGCAGCTTCTGCTGCAGATGAACGAGGAAATTGTACTGGGATTATTGGTAAAAGTGCATTTGGCCCCATATCTTATTCACAAGTTGATGCGTTATATGCAGACCATGTAATTATCGTTACTGATAATATCGTTGACTATCCCAATAAATTCCAGGAAATCCAAGAAAGACATGTAGACTATGTAGCAGAGGTTGATAAAATTGGAGATCCAAAAAATATTATGTCAGGTACTACCAAGATAACGGAAAATCCTGTTAAATTACAGATTGCACATGATTGTGTAGATCTGATGGACAGGGCAGGATTAATAAAAAATGGTATGATTTTTCAATCAGGTGCCGGCGGGATTTCACTTGCTGCTATGAAATTTCTTGGTGAAAGACTTGAAGAAAAAGATGTAGTTGCAAGTACTGCAACTGGCGGCCTTACTCGACTAATATGCGATATATATAAATCCGGTAGAGTGAAAAATATCTATTATTCCCAGGTTTTTGATGATTACTCTGTTAAATTTATTCAAGAAGATTTAGGGCTTCCAGCAGATATTGGACATTATGCTGACCCGACCTCAAAAGGTAGAACAATTGATGGCTTAGACACAGTAGTACTTGGTGCAACAGAAGTTGATGTGAATTTCAATGTAAATGTTAATACACATAGCGATGGAAGACTGCTGCATGGTATTGGCGGACATCAAGATACAGCTGCTGGTTCATCACTGTGTATTATTACATGCCCAGTATATAGGAAAACAAATCCTGTTGTAAGAGAAAAAGTTACAACTGTTACAACACCCGGTGATGTTGTTGATGCCATAGTAACAAATGAAGGAATTGCAATAAACCCTAAAAGAAAAGATCTAATTGAAAAAACTAAAGGAGAGTTAAATATTGTTCCTATTGAAGAGCTTAAGAATATCGCATATGATGCCACAGGTGGTCCAGAAAAGTTGGAATTTACAAATGAGATTGTTGGAATGACCAAATGGTTTGATGGAACTATATTGGATCTTATATGGAAAGTTAAGGAATGATTTTTATGAAATGGAACACAAAAATAACTCGTGTTGAACCTAATCATTTAATAACCCGAGGTTATCGTCAGGAGGATTTAATTGGAAATATACCTTATTCCCATGTTGTTTATCTTTTGTTAAAGGGAGAATTACCATCAAAAGAACATGGAAAAATGATTGATGCAATTTTAACTGCTTGTATTGATCATGGAATTACACCCCCATCTTCTATAGCATCAAGAGTCGTTGCATCAGGCGGGGTACCACTTCCAACTGCAGTTGCTGCAGGAATTTTATCTATTGGAGATGCTCATGGAGGAGCTATAGAAAAAGGTGCGAAGTTTTTACAAAATGGTGTTTTAAGAATGGTAAAAGATAACTTAAGTTTCGAGCAAATCGCGGAAATCCTTGTTAAGGAAAGTAGGGATAAAAAACAAAGAATCCTTGGATTTGGTCACCGTGTTCATACATCTGATCCTCGAACAAAAAGGTTATTTACACTTGCAGATGAATTAAACATAACTGGTAGTCATATTAAATTATCAAAAGCAATAGAAGATAAGTTTAAATCAGATTATGGAAAACTCCTTCCAATAAATGTTGATGGGGCAATAGCAGCAATTTCATCAGATATGGGTTTTGATTGGAGACTTGGCAAAGCTTTTTTCTTACTAGGTAGGGTAGCTGGTTTGGTTGCACATGTTTATGAGGAACAAACTCAAGAAAAACCTATGAGAAAAATGTTTTCGATAGAATGTGAATATAACGGACCAGAAGAAAAAGAAATTTCCAAATGATTTCAAGCCTTATCTAGAAAATATTAAATACCTATCTATATGATATAGACTTAATACATGAGAATTTTGCTAGTATTTCCAAGGATAGATCATGGCGCAACAACCCACAAAGATAAGGGATCATGGGCATCCATATTATTTGGATATCCAATAATTACACTACCCTATCTTGCTGCAATTACTCCCAAGAATCATTCTGTAACAATTATTAACGAAAATTACGAAAATATTGACTTTAATGAAAAAGTTGATCTAGTTGGTATTACCACTTATACAATGACAGCTCCTCGAGTTTATAAAATAGCTGATGAGTTTAGAAGACGAGGAGTAAGGGTTGTTCTCGGTGGTTATCATCCTACTGCTTTGCCTAAAGAAGCAATAAAACATGCAGATAGTGTAGTATTGAGCGAAGCTGAATTATCATGGCCGCAATTACTTAAAGATGCTGAAAAAGGAAAATTAAAACAATTTTATGGACCAAACCCAGAATTTGATATGGCCGACATTCCTTCGATTAGAAGAGACTTAATTCGTCATAATCCTATCTTGGGTGCAGTTCAATCAACAAGAGGATGTTCTAATAGATGTGAATTTTGTGCCATAAGTAGTTTTTGCAACCATGGTGTAAAACAACGACCGATAAAAAACGTTGTTAATGAAATTAAAAATATGTCCAATAAAATTTTCATTATTCATGATCCACATTTAACTGTGAATAGAAAATATGCTCAGGAACTTTTTAAAGAACTTATAAAAAACAAAGTTAGAAAAAGTTGGGTTGCAAATGGAACAACAAATGTATTAAACAAAGTCGATGATGAATTTCTTAATCTTGCAAAAAAATCAGGGTGTGTTGAATGGTTTGTTGGTTTTGAATCCGTAAGTCAAGCAGCATTAAATGGCATCAAAAAAACCCATAACAAAGTTGAAGATTTTAGAAAAATGATTGACAGGATACACGACTATGGAATGACTGTTCAAGGTGGAATTATTTTTGGTTTTGATGAGGACACTCCAGACATATTTGATACAACTCTTGAAAAAATGAATGAACTTGAAATGGATGTAGTTGAAATTAATATTTTAACTCCATATCCTGGTACACCATTATATGATAGGATGGAGAAAAGTAACAGAATACTTACAAAAGATTGGTCTAAATATAATCAAGTAGAGGTTGTTTATCAACCAAAAAATATGACTGTAAAAGAATTATATGAAGGCTCTAGAAAAGTTGCAAAGGAATTCTACACACTACCAAATATTATTAAAAGAAATGTAAAAATATTATCAACAGTAAAGAGATTTGGCGGTCTACTTCCTGCGGGAAGTAATTATAATTTTAGAAGGTATTATAAAAGAGATTTTGCTTTTTAAAATCGAGCTAAATGAACCAATTTCTCAATCCGGTTTTTCTTCTCAAGATTGCAAAAAGTTATCTTTCTGATGTAAATAGAGTTTGGAAAATTAATTATAAGGAATTAGAAAAATATAAGGATAAATCTTTGAGAAATATTGTAAAATATTCATATAATGTGCCTTTATATAACAAAAAATACAAAGAAAGTGGAATTCATCCCAGTGATATTAAAGGGATAAAAGACATAGGAAAATTGCCGATAATTACTAAAAATGATTTAAGAGAAAATTATCCTAATGGAATAGTACCATTAAATTACAACAAGAAAAATGATTTTCTTTTATCCACTTCCGGCTCAACAGGGAAACCTGTTTTTGTTTACTGTGATATGTTTTCTGCAATAAAAAGACTTGCCGGCTTTGCAAGGATTTTAAAAGCTTATGGGGGAAGTTGGCAAAGTTCGAAACTAATAATGATTATTGATCTAAGTCCAGGAAGTGTTGAACATGCTACCTATCTTGAAAGTGCAGTACCATTATTAAAGAAGTTTATTTCGTTAAAAAATATAAAATATTTGTCAATCGGTGAAAAACCTGAAAATTTAATCGCTGAGATTAATAAATTTCAACCAGAATTTTTTGGATCTGATCCAAATATGTTAAGAAAATTAGCAACCCTTAGAAACAATGGTTTCGGTAAAAAAATAAAACCTAAATATGTCTTTTCAGGTGGATCAATGCTTGATACCTATACCAAGAAATATGTCGAAAAAGCATTTGATGCGGAAGTTCTGGATGTATATGGATCAACTGAAGCAGGTCCAATGGCATTTCAATGCATCCATGAAAATAATTTTCATGTTCATTCAGATTTTGTGCATATGGAATTTTTGGATAGCAATGAAGAACCTGTTGATTTCAATAAACCGGGAAATCTTGTTATTACTCGATTGTATGGCAAAGGTACACCAATAATAAGATATTCAGGTATTGAAGATGTTATTATTCCAATTGAAAATAAATATAGTTGCGGAATAACGACTGAGATGATAAAAAAAATTGAAGGTAGATCTGTTGATTTAATTCTATTACCAGATAGAAAAACACTATCTCCCTTATCAATTACAGGCATTCCTGCAAAGATAATGGAAGATTATAACACTTATAAAATAAAACAATTTCAGATTATTCAACATACATTAAGAGAGATTGAAATATTAATTGTAATTGATACAAAATTAAGAAATGTGGGAATCCCTGTTGAAAAATTACTAAAAGAGTTACAAATGAGATTCAGTCAAAAAATTGGAGAAAGTGTAAAAGTTATTGTTAATGAAACTGATGAGATTCAAAAAGATATTCGTTCAGATTATGTAAAAGTTGTTATTTCAAAAGTGAAAAAAAAGAAATAATATATTTAAAAAATTTAGACAATTATTTTATTTTTAATAAAAAAGATATTGTTTTACTGAATTTTTCTGATTCTATTTGCTCTTTTACTTCATATATATTGGATAAAAAGTTAGTACATTCTTTAAGATTTTTTAATGAATCAAATGCAGCTCTAAAAATAATTAAAGAATCTTTTTTGGTATTCTTATATATGTAATTTAAAAGTTCCTTATTTTTTTTAATTCCATACAAAACAAATATTACATTAAAATTTTCAACAGGATAAATCATTCCTTCAGCATGTTTCAAGTCAATATTTTTTTCAAGATTATGCTTCTTAATAAAAGATGATGCGTTTTTTATAGCAAGTGGATCTTTATCAATTACAGTTACCTTTGCTTTTGTTTTTTTTGCTATAAGAACAGGCGTTGCTGGTATAGACCCCCCTCCAATTACAAGTACTCTATCTTCAGAAGATATATCTGCTGAAGTGATTTCTTTTTCAACTAATTCATCATATAATATTATATAATTATTGGAAAGGATCTCAAATTTACATCCAATATGTTCATATATAATATAAAAAAAATCCATAAAATTCTTAAGTAACTCTACTTTGAATTTTCGAGAAATTTCTCCAAAAAATATATGTTTTGAAAGTGTGAAAAACCAATTTTCATCTATTTGAGGCATAATCAACATTTCCAATTATAAACATATTAACAAAATTAACCTTAAATATTTGTATGTGTTTATAAACAAAAAATATTGAAAAATTAAAATTTAAATTATCTGAAAATTAAAGACTAAAAGTTGAATCAAGATATCAATAAATATAAATAAGAAACAGAATAAAAAATAATCAAAACCTTTTCTTCCAACTATTTTTCCAAATTCTTTCATTTCTTTTTGGTTTGCTTTAATTAATTTGTAATAATAACGGAATGTATGTAACCATAAGAAAATAAATAGAATCAAGAAAATCTCAGATAAAACGCTAATAAAATAAAGTAATAATCCAAGAATTCCAGATATGGAAAACATAGTAATTGAAATTATTGCTGCATTTTTTTCTCCAAAGGAATTTGCATATGTCTTAACCCCAAGTTTTCTATCGCCTTCTATATCATGAATACCTTCAGGAAGGTCATGTGCATTATCAGCAAAATATGTGAAAATAAGAAAGACAATCATTTGTTGTATTGCAGAATAACTTGTTGAAATATTTCCAAAAAATAAAAATGATGTGTATATTTCACTTGACTGTGGAAGAACGGTCCAAATCGCCATAAACCCAAACAAGGGAACGACAATCCATTGAAGTGGTGTGAAAATTTCAGAGTACGCTGGTAATTTAACAGATTTTTTCAAATATTTATTATGAAATGTTACGAATAATGCTGAAGCTCCAACAATAAACAGACACCAAATACTAATTAAAAAAGCAAAAATGAATGTTAGTGCAGAGAAAAAAAGGGCGACTACAAAAAATTTTTTTCTACTAATAATACCTGAAGGTATTGGCCTGTCATTATGAGCAATTGCATCAATGTCTGCATCAGTTATATCATTCCAAATTAGTGCTGCAAAAAATCCAGAGTACAATGTAATAATTACAAAAACAATTAATTTTATTATTTCAAAATCATAGGATTGGATACCATATGCCAGCATAGGTATACTTGCATACATGAAAAAATAACTAATAATCTCATAAAGAGGAAGTGAACGCCAACGAGATAGGAAAACGAAAGGCCGTGTTACAATAGAAGGAGTTTGTCTTTCCACTTTTTATCTCCAAATTATTTCTAAAAATGCTTAACATCAATTATATTTTAAATATTTTTCATATTATTTATTAATGTGCCATCCCAATAGATATTTTCCGATAATTTTGATTTGATATCTTCATCAATTTTTCCAATTTCTATTGGTGGAAGATGATTATTTTGTATTTTTGCAGCCCATGCAACAGATCTTCTCACTACCCACCATGTATGAGTTAATTCGTTTTCAATTGTTTTGCTTAAAGAAGAGATATCTTTCCACTGATGTAATCCATATGCGAGACAATTATCATTCTTTTGTTCAACTTCATCTATGCAGCCATTCCACCATATCATATATTCTGGATGAGCAGCGCATAATAAGATTCTGCCTTCGTTTTTATTGGGAAAAACCTCAGCTGTCATACACGCTTTATTTTGATGATTTAATTGAATAATCCGGTCTGTTCTTTTCCATTCACCTGCTAAATAATATGTATATAAAAGAAAGTTGCTGAGATTGTTGTTTGTGGATTTAATGAGTTTTAATGATTTTATCATCGCTGCAAATATTCCACGAACACCGCCCATATATTTCCAAGCATGAATATTTGTTTTTTCATCTGCGGAGAGATCATTTTTTGGGTATCTTGCCAATATCTTAACATTCCGGTCAGGATTATCTGGAATAACAAGACCTGGACCTCCCCACCATCTGATTCTAAGTTTTTCATATTTAAAATCATTAAAAATTGGATTATCCTTGCAAATATTAAAATCGATAGGCACTCCACCAGTATGAATACGAATTCCGTCAACGGTTTCACCTGGTGCAAATGAGAAAATGTATCCCATTGCTCCAATCTTTTCTGGATTTTTTATCTGAAATGGATAAAAGATTGGAAATGCTAGTTCCTTATAATATGATGAAACACATGAAATACCTAAAGAACTTTTTTTGTACTGTCTTTCAGCAAAAGTAGTTGGTCCTTTTCCACTTTCGGTTATTAAATTAGTAAATAAAGCAGTTCCACCACAAATTCCTACATAACCTCCACCATCTTCGATAAATTTACTTATATTTTTTTTCCACTTTTTTACCTTATACCAAAGATTAAAACCTTTGGTAATAGCTTCGCCATCTCCAACTCCCCCACCCGGTACAAGTAAAACATCAAAATTTGAAAGATTTAATTTTCCTTTTATAATATCTTTATCAAATATATTCTCTGTCAAGAACCTATAATGTAAATTATCTTTTACCCAACTATAATTATTTAAAATTATTGGGAAGTAATGTTTACCTGAACCCCATCCCAATGGCTCCTCAGCAAGTATTGCTACTTTTATTGTCTTTATATTTTGTATTTCACTTGATGACTTTAAATCTTGAAGCATTTTTATAAGATATTAATAGAGAAAATTTATTTTTAATATTTATGTTATTTTAATTTGTTATATTGCCAATCTAGGATTAAAAATTAATAATGGTTTATTTTTTCCCCTACTAAATCCACCTATATGCATATAAATAAATAGAGTATTTTAGATGAGTTGTAAAAATATGCGAAAACCATCAATAAAAATTATAGATGAAGATTCAGAGGAAGACATATGGCAAGAATTCTGGCAACAGGAGAGTGGCAGACACCTAGCATATTTGAAGACAATGAAACATCTCTGGCTCGAAACCAGTAATATTTTATCAAAATATATTAAAAAATTTGTAGACAAAAGTAAAGAATATTATTTTATTGAGTTAGGGTGTGGCGGGGGATCCTTTCTCCCTTATTTACAAAAAAAATTTAAAAATTTAAAAATTTTTGGGATTGAAAAATCAACAATAGGATGTAAGTTAGCTCAAGAAAATTTAGGAGGAATAAAATCCTCGTCATCTATAGTGCAAGGGGATATTAATAATAGTCCTTTAATTTCGGAAAAATTCGATATAGTTTTTAGCTTTGGCTTAATCGAACATTTTGATTCTCCGGATAAAATAATATCAAAACATTATGAAATTTTAAAACCCGGTGGTCTACTTCTAATTTATATTCCAAATCTATTAGGTCTACAAGGAAAATTTCTCAAATCCAAATTATGGAAATCTGATGAAGTTAATAAAGAAAACAAAAAAGGTTGGATTTGGGGAATGAGAATTATTAATATAAAAGAATTGAAAAAATGGTTAGATCTTTTTAAGCTTAAAAATATCAAAATTTGTCCCATAGGTGGTATTTTTCCAATGTTTATTTTAGAGTCTTATCATCCTACAAAAGAATCATCAAAGAAAAACATGATTTATTATATTTACCGATATTTCTTATTTTTTCCATTTGTTTTTTTGAATATTCCATTTTTATTTAGGTTAAATTCGTATAGTTTATCACCTTATTTGGTTATTACTGCAATTAAGGATAACAAATAAATAGGGATGAAAATCTATTAATAAAAAAGAAAAATGGTTTAAATTTGAGTAAAATTATGACTAAAGCTAAAAATAGATATATTTTTCAATCAGATAAAAAAAGTTCCATTAATATTTCTTCTAAAATCAAAATAAAAACTGTTAATAATATAAGGGATTTTAAGGATTTTTTTAAAATATCGTGGCTTGTTTATGAAGATGATACATATTGGGTACCTCCGCTGTGGCCGGAATTTCGAGATTTTTTTAAAAGTAAAAACCCGTTTTGGACACATTCAAAAGCAAGATTATTTATTGCTTATAAAAATGATATTGCAGTAGGTAGAATTGCGGCAATTATTGATGACAAATTCGTTAAATCTAGTAACCAAAATATAGGCATATTTGGTTTTTTTGAATGCATTAAAGATTACGAGATTGCGGAATCCTTGTTTGATATTGCCGAAAAATGGTTAATCTCACAGGGCATGGTTCTAATGCAAGGACCCATAAATGGTAGAATAGATGTAGGATGCGGTTTTCTTTTTGAAGGATTTGGAGCAGCTCCTTATCTTTTTTCATCTTACTCACCAAAATATTATATTGACTTTTCAAAAAAGTTTGGAATGGAAAAATTTAGGGATTTACTTGTATATTATCTTGATTTGAGTCCGCCTATTCCGGAATATTTAAAAAAAGCTGCAGAGCGTTGTGAATCCGAGGGAATTAAACTTCGCGGATTTAATAGATTAAGAGCAGGTAAAGAGTTGGATTGGTGGGTAAAACTGATGATGGAAACCTTTTCACATCATTGGGGTTATGTTGATGTATCGGAAGAAGAAGTCCGAAGTAGATTTGGTGTTAAGCAGGCAAGATGGATTGCAGATAGCGGGTTATTTTTAGTCGCTGAATATCAAGGAAAACCCATTGCTTTCAAATGGACAACTCCTGATTATAATCAAGTATTTAAAAAATTAAATGGAAAAATCGGCGTAGTTGGGGCAATAAAATTCCTATTTTACAAAAACAAAATTAATAGAGGAAGATTAAATTTTGTTGGAATTGAAAAAAAGTACCGCAATCAAGGTATTGGAAGTTATATGAATTATTATACAATGCTTGAAATGAAGAGACGAGGTTACCGTGGTGCAGAATGTGGATGGATCGATGAAAAAAATATCGCATCTTTAAGAACAATTGAAAAAACAGGAGCAAAGTTGTACAAAATATTTAGAATATATGAAAAACAACTTAAAAGCAAGTAAATACTAATTTATATAAAACCTTCATTTTTTAACCAATTATTAACTTCAACCATTCCTTCGTCGTAATTTATTTTAGGTGAATAGCTTAGCAAATTTTTTGCTTTTTCAATCGATATTTGTTTCTTGTTTGTAAGAATATTAACTGCAGCAGGTGTCACCCACGGATCAATTTTAAAGATCTTGTTTAGAATCAACATAAATTTACCTATTTTTAAAGCAAAATTTTTTGAAAAATTCTTCTTGATTGTAAAGCCCCTTGAGATTATGGAAAGATCATTGAGATATCTTCCCCAGGTAATTGAATTATCACCATCTGTAATTTCAATTGTTTCTCCAATAATCCCCGGCTTTTTAATTGAAGAAATTAGGGCATCAATAAGATTTTCAATATAGGTATGCAAAAAAATGCCATCGCCCCCATCAACTAAGGCAATTCGATTCTTTTGAATTGATTTTAAAGGTTTTAAAACCCATGTATTTGCTCGGGGGCCATACACATTACCTGGGCGTATTATTATAACTGGAAATCTCTCATTTTTATATTCGTCAATCAAAAAATCTTCTGCCATGGCTTTTGTTTTAGCATATGGATTTTTTATTTTATTATCTTCTTGTTTAATTCTACTGATATAAATAAATCTTTTAATTTCAGCATATTTGCAAGCTGATACAATATTTTTTGTCCCATTAAAGTTAACATTATAAAATTGTTCTTCTGGACCAAAATCCTTAACTAATGCAGCGCAGTGGAAAACGATATCAATATCATTTAAAGCTTTTTTTAACGAATGAATATCGGTTATATCTCCTTCTATATAATTAACAGATGGAACGGAAATATCTGACAATGATTTATGAATTAATCCAACAATATCAAAATTTTCTTTTACTAATCTTTTAACTAATGAACTACCAATATACCCTCCTGCCCCAGTTACAAGACACCTCATTGTAACTCCTTGAATTCATATCTATCTCTTAAAATATACTGAGAGTAACCAGTTATAATTAAAGTCATTATTAAAACAACCAATGCAATAGAAATATTTGCAATACCAAATATAAAAGCTGATGCAAGTATAATTCTTTCTATAACTAAAAATTTATGATAATTTAATGCCTTTTTTCTTGAAAATTTCTTTAATGATTTTACAAAATAAATATAAAAAGATGATAAAATTAAAATGTCAATAAACAGAAGAATAAAAAATTCATTTGCTAAAAAGTTATATGTAATTACAATGTAAAATAAAATGAAATATAAAAGAACAGTCATTAAAAATGAGATGTATCCTACTTTCTTAACTCCGAATTTAACTGGTAAAGTAACATAACCACCTTTTTTATCACCTTCAATATCCCTAATTGCTCCAACCATATTGCTATTTACATCGTGAATTAAAAAAATAAGTGACAATGTCCAGATATATAATGGAATATTGTTAATTGATAAATCAACTGAAAAAACACCAAAAAAATATGCAACAACAGTTACCAAACCTCTGTTTATGTTACCAAGTAATCCTCTAGATTTGGTGAATTTAGCATAAGAAAAAACTAGTAAAGCAACAATAAATACAAAGAAAATATTTTTATAATTTAGATAAATAGTTAATAAAAATCCAATGGTAACTAAAAAACCACCGACAATTAGAGCTTCTGTTTTTTTTATTCTGCCAGATGGTATAGGCCTATGTGGTTTTTGAATAATGTCCAATTTTCTATCAATTATATCTATTAGATATAATCCTGAGATCCAGCCAAGGATTGGTATAATTGTTACAAGAAATGCAATTCTCAAAGGTGGAAAATTACCATAGGAGATGCATGAACCTGATAAACTAACAAGTCCACACCATATAACAGTGTAAGGTCTCCAAATTTCAATATGAGCAAAAATCTTTTGTTTTAATGTAAATTTCGGTCTTAATTTATTATCCATGAAACATTTTTCCTTAGGTTAATATGAATAAAGAAACTGAATTAAAGTAATTAATGTTATAACAATTTCTATTTATTTTTGGTTAAATATGCAGAATACCAATAAACTGAAATTAAAAAACGCGTCTTAAATCTTAATTTTTTAATAATTTTAACATATTCAAATTTTTCAATAAAGTCCATGGTGTTAAAAAATGCAGAGTCAATTTCTCTAAAAATTATTATGCAGTTTTTATCTGCATTTTTAAAGATATTTTCTAAGATTTTTTCTTTTGGATGTGAACAACTTGATATAATTATAAAATCAAATCCTTTTATTGGAAAATCAATCCCATTTCCATGTATAATATCTATTTTGCCTTCCAATCCTTTCTTAAGTATTATTTTATTTGCACAAACTACAGCTTTTAGATTTTTATCTATCCCAACAATTTTTTTTCCAGGCAAATGTGATAGTGTTATTTCGGTTAATGGATATGCTCCGCAGCCTATATGTAAAACTTTTTTATATTCAGGAATTCTAAATTGTTTGTATTCTTCTTCATACTCTTTTCCTATTATTTTTTCATATTTATTAGATATAAATGAACTTTTACATGCTAGCGAATCAACAACTTTCCAAAATATATTTGAGAAAAATTTACTTGAATAAGATTTTGACTCTACCATGATTGAATTATCATCATGTAGCCTCTTTGACTCCTTATTGTTTTGAACTAGCATTTTTCATCCATAAAACATTTTTTTATATTTTTAGTTATTGCGATTTAACATATAATATCTATCTTTTAGAAATAAATCAAATTATCGTTAATTCCGTAAATTATTTTAATTTTGAATAGCTTCTCTTCATATAAATAAGAATCATACAACAACCAACACCAAAGATATTTGCAATTATTACTGCTAATGCACTTTGTAATATGCCATAAATGAACCATAATGTCATACCAAAGGCTAATATTAATGGCATATAGGTGGAAATATCATCTAATTGTTTTGTTCTAAATCCTTTAATTAATTGAGGTATAAATCCAAATGATGTAACAGCTCCGGCAATCAATCCAAATAATTCTATCGTTGCATCGTAAACCATTGATTAATGTTCATCAAACAGATAATATTAAATCTTTCTAAATCAGGGAGAATAACTTTTTTAGGTAACTTATGATTCCTATTGAATATATTGGGCCCGTGGGGTAGCTTGGCATCCTTCTACCTTGGGGTGGTAGTAACTCGAGTTCAAATCTCGGCGGGCCCATTCTCTCTAACAGGAAAAAATCTATTCAATAGACCTAAAAACGGGCTTCTATTGATTTTATAGGTATGCTTTTTTTGCTCATTAATCACCCTTTGTTTTCCTCCCAAATATGGTTTAAGGGCATGGGCAATCCAATCCACAGATGCTTGTTTATAATAAGTATCAGCGTGTTGAATATATCCTTCTGTTGTGGTTATTCTTTCATGGCCTAGCCAATTCCTAATAGTATAGCAATCATAATTACCTGTCTTTACCTTAGTTTGAATTAATCTTGCAACTGCACACCAGTGTCTCATATCATATGGTCGAAATGATGGAAAAATCATCTTACCATATTTACTAAGCATATGACCTAGATGTCTTACTGTAAATGGTTTACCATTTGGTTGAAGATAAAGAGCATCTTCAGAATATTGGTTTTCGACCTTTGAACGCCAACAATCCATCCAATTCTTCAACGAAAGATGAATAGATGACGCTAAAAGAGCTTTTTCAAGCCCTCTTAATGTTCTTTTCGAAAAATGTTTCTTTGATTCCGTGATGACAATGTAACTTCTACGTCCATCTAGTACCACATCACTTTTTTTCATGTTAACAATTTCACTTGGTACTCTCCAGCCAATCATAAAACTATGACAAAACAGATATCGGTAAAGCATTGTTTCATATTTGTCACTTGAATAATTGAAATGAAAGAACTTATTAACAGTCTCAGGAAACGGTAAGATCCTTAGCCTGTTTCTATGACTAGGCGGTGGCTTATAATCCCATTCAGTGCCAATTCCAAATGGAATGCTCCATGCTCTTAGAAACATTTTAATAGCTTTCCACTCATGATTCAATGCATCTGGAGAGGCTTTTTCAATTTGTTCTCTGTAATCCATGTGTTTTATGAAATTACCAAAAGAGGGATTTCGAAAATTAACACCTATTGTATGCATCTCCATATACCGAGCATATCGTAAATGTTTTTCAATAGTAGAATCAGATAGTCTAAGTCTAATTTTTGCAAATAATGCCACATCAGCAAATGTTGTACTCTGCGGATTCAATTTAAAAGGACATTCAAATCTATTATTACCTAAATATCTTACATTTTTCAATTCACCCATACCTTTTAATCTTATTTTTTCTAAAAAACTTGAACAATTCCTGCTTTTATCTACAAAATAATATATCGCTTTTCTTTCAATATCAACTCCTATCTCGTGTTGAGACGGAATTAAAAACGAATTATCATTTATTAATTTTGCATCCATTATAATTACCTCCTAATTTTAATTTATTATTATATATTAACATATCACCTAAACAAATGTAATAAATATATAATAATAAATTATAAAACATTCAACAGGAGAAACACTAGTCATGATACAAATTGTCAGTTATACTCTTTCAATATTTTTGCATAAATTTTATATAATTTTTGTACCATTTCTCGGAGGAATTAAGGTAGTAAATTTATAAACATAAATTTATAAAGTAAAAATCTTAATTATCATAGAATTTTATAATTTAATTAAAATATGACACCAAATAACCTTTGCATTAATGGAAACCTGTCCAACAGACTATTCAACCAACAGAATAGATTGTTATAACTATGTGGCATTGTAACCTCAAGATAAGCCCAGTCTGATTCCTCACCCAAAGTATCCATTGCTTTTACACGAATTGTATAATTACCCTTTGTTTCCCATTGGTGCCAATATGAGCAATTCTCACCTGATGCTCTTTCAAGTTCCCAACCTTCATTGCCATCTCCCCAGTCAATATAAAATGATATTGGATTATTATCAGGGTCAACTGATTGAATGTAATACCTGTAATCCCACTTAATCTCTCCTTCTATTTCTCCCATGATAGTTGGTGTTTCAGGTGGACTGTTTGATTCAACTGGTCCAAATGCATGTATGTATCCTCCATGATTCCACTGGGAACCCATATAGACTGTTCCATCTTCAGAGATAGATGGGGATGATTCACACCAATCATTACTGATTGTTTTCCTCCATCTTTCGGTTCCATCAGGATTAACGGCAATAACTTCTCCAAATTCTGGGAAGTTTGGTATTCCAAGATCTATCCCGATATAGATTGTACCATCGGCTGATATTGCTGGGTCTGATTTAAAAATATATCTTCTATAACCTAAGTTAAAAGCCCATTTCAACGTGCCATTTGGATTGATTGCATATAGTTTATCATCGCCGACATAGATTGTTCCATCATCTGCTATTGACGGATTTGTCTCTGCACCTGAACCTGTTTGGATTTTCCATCTTAAAGTACCATTCGAATACAAAGCATATAGATAATCATCATAAGAACCAACATAAATAGTCCCATCATCTGCGATTGATGCAGGACCTTTGATATAATGTCCTGTCTCAAATCGCCATTTAAGAGTCCCGTTTGGA